>JAEEGL010134586.1_pt1 | contig 57187 bp, 50 predicted proteins | sample 9134231 | NCBI WGS metagenome assembly JAEEGL01 (sample SAMN16246548, study PRJNA631951) | gut metagenome | biome: gut microbiome; feature: rumen; material: fiber-attached | host: Bos | place: Iran: Karaj | collected 2018-10
AGCTCTTCCTTGGTGTAGAGCATGCCGGTGGGGTTGCTGGGCGAGGAGAACATGATGAGCTTGGTGCGAGGGGTGATGGCTGCCTCGAGCTGCTCGGGCGTCACCTTGAAGTCGTTCTCGAGGTTGGTCTTCACAAAGACGCACTTACCTTCGGCGAGGCGGACGAACTCCTTGTAGGAGACCCAGAAGGGAGTGGGGATGATGACTTCGTCGCCGGGGTTGATGAGGCACTGTACCACTTGGAACAGGCTCTGCTTGGCGCCGGTGCTGACGACAATCTGCTCGGGCTTGTACTCGAGGCCGTTGTCGCGGCGGAGCTTGGTGCAGATGGCCTCCTTCAGGTCGGCATAGCCGGGCACGGGAGGATAGTGGGTGAAGTTGTCGTCGATGGCCTTCTTGGCGGCTTCTTTGACCACCTCGGGGGTGTTGAAGTCGGGCTCGCCGATGGAGAGGCTGATGACGTCTTTGCCCTGTGCTTTCAGCTCGCGGGCTTTGGCGGTCATGGCGAGAGTCTCGCTCTCGGCCATATTGAGGATACGGTTTGAAAGGATTTCCATAATTATTTCTGTTTAAATGTAAACAACATATTGCCGAAGAAGTTCCAGAGTGTGGTGACACCGACGGCAAAGACCCAGAGGATGTAGAAGCGCCAGTCGTCGTTCCAAGCGGGCAGCAGACGTCCGCCAAGCCAGAGGGTGGCATTGTTGATGCCGAGTCCGACGACACTGACGAGGATGAACTTGAGGTACTCCACGCCCACCTGCTTCTCATGGCTGCGGAAGGTCCAGATACGGTTGAGGATGTAGTTGGTGGTGGCTGCGGTGACGAAGCCGATGGTGTTGGCCACAAAAGGGTTGAGTCCTGCCACCTCTTTCAGCAGGTAGAGCACGCCTCCATGCACCACCATCCCCGAAGCGCCTACCACGCCAAATTTTAAGAACTTTAATAGTAGAGTTCGGAATTCGGAGTTCGGAGTTCGGAGTTTATTTTGTATCTGGCCCATATAGTTTCTTTGTCGCCGACACGAGCATTTTAACTAGTTCTTCGCAGTCATGGTATATACTATCGAATTCATCGCTGGTCAACAACCCTGCTTCTTTAAGCAACTCAATCCAGTAGAGAGACTCTTCAGCCTCTTTGAGTGCTATGGTCAATTTTGCAGCAAAATCTGCTCTGGATTGTCCTCGTTTGGCTTCTCGTAGGTTGGCGCCAACGCTGGTTCCTGAGCGGAGTAATTGTTTCGATAAGGTATATTCGTGTTTATTATCGCGCAGATGTGAATATAATCGTACAACCCTAATAGCAAAGTTGTAGCTTTTTTGTTGAAGAACGCTTCTATCCATAACTCCGAACTCCGAGTTCCGAATTCCGAACTAGAATACTTTCTCTTCAGGAGAGTGGATGATACCGGTCTTACGGACTTTCTGTTTCTTGTTGCCCTTAGGTTTGCTGATGCGAGGCTGCGGTTTGGCCACACGCGGCAGGTAGCGGATGTCGCCGTCGCCATTCACCTCGAGGCCATAGACCTTCTTGGTGTTGAGGTTGCATTTCAAATGCCAGAAGTGGCCACAGCCGCCGGTGGTGAGCAGCACGTCGCTGGCCAGTCGCTCATCGGTCAATTCATCGTCCCACAGGAAGTTGACCCAGATGACGTGGTCGCCGCGGTCGTTGGTGAAGCCCACATACTGACGGCGGTACATGCGCATGTGCTCGTCGATGACGGGACACATGCCGCCTTGGTTGTAATGGTCGCGGTTGACGTATGATATGCGTTTCTGTATGAGTCGCTCGGCTTCGGCGATTTCGGCGTCGGTGGGAGTGAAACGGCCGTCCTGGTTTTCGACAGTGAAGTCCACTTCCCAGTCTTGATGGAACGACCAACCGTGGTAATTGATGCCCCACACCTCGGCCACCTTCCACTTTTCAACCGGCTCAATATATTCCTGCGCACCCGCCAAGGGAGCGAAAAGCATCACTATTACGGCAAAAATCAACGTCTTTTTCATTCTTTTACGTCTTAATTTTCAGGTGCAAAATTACTCATATTTCGGCATCTGGGCAAATTTTTTTTTCAATATGCAAAAAATATAGTATCTTTGCACGCTGAAACAATAACGCAACAAACAATAAAATAGTATACTATTATGAAGAAATTTGTCACCGTAAAAGAGGCCGCCGACATGATTCACGACGGCATGACCGTCATGGTGGGCGGATTCCTCGGCGTGGGCAACCCCATTGCACTCATCGACGAGCTCGTGGCTCGCAACGTGAAGGATCTCACCATCATCTGCAATGACACCGCCTATCCCGAGGTCGGCGTCGGCAAACTCATCACCAACCATCAGGTGAAGGCCCTCATCGCCACCCATATCGGCACCAATAACAACACCATCGACCAGATGAACGCTGGCGAGCTGAAGGTCACTCTGCAGCCCCAAGGCACCCTGGCCGAGCAGATCCGCGCCGCGGGTGCAGGCCTCGGTGGCGTGCTGACCCAGACAGGTCTTGGCACTGTGGTCGAAAACGGCAAGCAGAAGGTCACCGTCGACGGCAAGGAGTACCTCCTTGAGAAACCCGTCCGCGCCGACGTCGCCATCATCGGAGCCAACATCGCCGACGAGAGCGGCAACTTGGTATACAAGGGCACCTCGCAGAACTTCAGTCCCATGATGGCCACCGCCGCCGACACCGTCATCGTCGAGCCGCAGGAGATTGTCGCCACCGGCAGCATAGCTCCCGAGAACGTCAAGACTCCTGGCATCTTTGTCGATTACGTCATTAAGGGTTAAAGAGGTTAAAAGGGTTTAAAGGTTAAAAAGGTAACGGGCTTCCTGTATGGCTTATTTTGAGGAACTTACATCATGGTCGTTGGCAAAAAAGTTGACGGTAAGGGTGTATGAGTTGATGCAGGATAGCAGTGATTTTGGCTTTAAAGACCAAATTCAGCGTGCAGCGGTATCAATTATGAATAATATTGCGGAGGGAAGCGAGTCAGGTTCCACCCAACTTTTCATAAAATATCTCCATACAGCTAAGGGAAGTTGTGCCGAAGTACGAAGTATGGTTTATTTATGTAAGGAACTGAGATATTGTTCAGAAGAGATGTCTCAGGATATGATTTCGCAATGCAAAATTATATCATCAGCAATAAATAGTCATATCAAATATTTAGAAACCTTAAAACAACAGAAAGAGAACCTTTAAACCTACCATTTCCTTTTAAACCTTTTGAACTTTTAAACCTTTTAAACTTTATAAGAAAATGGCAGTTAAATCTATGCTCCGCGTCCGCATGAGCGCCAAGGACGCACACTACGGCGGCAACCTCGTCGACGGCGCCCACATGCTTCATCTCTTTGGCGATGTCGCCACCGAGCTCCTTATCATCCAGGACGGCGACGAAGGCCTCTTCTGCGCCTACGACATGGTCGAGTTCAAGGCCCCCGTCTACGCCGGCGACTATATTGAGGCTTATGGCGAAATCACCCACGTGGGTAACACCAGCCGCAAGATGAAATTCGAGGCTTACAAGGTCATCAAGACCCGTCCCGACATCAGCGACTCGGCCGCCGACGTGCTCGAGGAGAAAATCCTCGTGTGCCGCGCCACCGGTACCTGCGTCACACCCAAGCAGTGCCAGCGTAAGAACAACTAACTCAGCACCATACAATTAACCAGTTGTCGGTTATCGGTTAAAGGCTGTCGCGTCGTCAGCACTATACCGATAACCGATAACTTTTATCTCTTCAAACGACGCCAAGTTTCGAAGTCTTGATGTCTTGAAATCTCATGGTGTGCGTCGGCTCTGCCGACAAGTCTCGGGCGGCTAGATGGCTATCGACGGCGGAAGAGTTTCCCGAAGAACTTCTTCCACGAGGAGGCATCGAACAGGGCGCTGTCGGTAGTGGCCTGGATGGTGAGGAGGATGCCGATGGGGAGCATGGCAAAGGTGCTGATCCACATGCCTATGGGGCCTATGGCGCTCTCACGGACAGCTTTCTCAGCTATCATGCCGACAACGTAGTAGAATACGAAGAAGAGCACCGAGGCCACCAAGGGGAGGCCAAGGCCGCCCTTGCGGACAATACTGCCGAAGGGGGCTCCGATGAGGAACAAAAGGAGGCAGGCGACAGAGAGGGTGTATTTACGCTGCCATTCGATGAGATGGCGATTGATGTATTCCTGGTCGGCCTGCTGCAATTCGGCCTGCATACGGACGTCTTTGGCCGCCGTGCGGGCGGTGTTGAGGGCGTAGGCGATTTGTGAGTTGCGTAACTTGACTTGAGCTTCCTTCCCCTCTTCCCGGTCGTTGCTTCCGGACACTTTTTTCACGATACGGCTAGGTTCTGCGGCTGCCTGATGCCAGGCGTGGAGGGGTGCCAGTATCTGTTCGGCACCTTGGGCACGGCGCACGGCGAGAGAACTGTCGAGGCGGCGCACAGTGGTGTCCAGCTGGGCGATATTCATCATCTGATAGCTACCCTTGAAGAGGTCTTCACTGCTACGGTTGAAGGAGAAGGAGGAGATGTCGAAGGTGAGGGTCTGTTCATCGAAGCCGATGGTGGTGAAGGGACGCCGATAGTATTGGTCGCCTGAGGAGGACTCGGTGTAGGAGTATCCGTCGCGGAGGGTGAAGCAAAGGAAGCGGTTGTCGGCCGAGGCAGTCATCACGCCACTGCTTGCCACCGTGACCGCGGTCTCGTTCATACCGTGGGAGTGGTCGTAGATGACAACATCGTGGAGGGTGCTGCCATCGGAGTCTTTGCTGCCGACACGGATGACGTAGCCTTCAATTTCTTTATAGTATTCGCCGGGGCGTATGTTGACGGCGGGTTTCTTGCGGGTGATGTCGTAGAGGGTCATGCGGTAGCGGAGCATGGCGGTGGGCATCACGTTGTTGGCGAAGTAGAAAGCCATGCCCGTGAGCAGGAGGACGACGAAAGCCATGGGGAGCATGATGCGGCTGACAGAGATGCCGCCGGCCTTCATGGCGACGAGCTCGTAGCGTTCACCAAAATTACCCATGGTCATAATGGATGCAAAGAGGACCGCGATGGGCAGGGCCATGGGGACGAAGGTGGCGGAGGCGTAGAGGAGGAGCTCGGCAATGACTTTGAACTCGAGGCCTTTGCCGACGAGGTCGTCGACATACTTCCACACGAACTGCATGAGCAGCACGAAGACGGCTATGGCGAAAGTAAGCACCAGAGGGCCGATGAAAGAGCGGAGTATGAGGCGGTCGAGTTTCTTCATCGAGGGTTAGAATTTACCCGAAAGCCAGCGCCAGAGGTCGTTGCCGTTGGCAAGGACCATCAGGGCCAGAAGGAGTATCATGCCAATGTTCTGGGCCACGGAGAGGAATTTGTCGGAGGGCTTGCGGCCGGTGACAATCTCCCAAAGGACGAAGACGAGGTGTCCGCCGTCGAGGCCGGGAATGGGGATAATGTTCATGAACGCCAGAATAAGTGCCAGGAGGGCGGTGACAGTCCAGAAGGCGTGCCAATCCCAGTGGTCGGGGAAGATGCTGCTGATGGTGCCAAAACCGCCGAGGCTCTGCATGCCGCCGGGGGAGAAGAGCAACTTGAGCGACGAGACATATTCGACGAGGGTGTTCCACCCATGACTGATGCCGGCGGGAAGGGCCTCCCAGAAGGTGTAGTCGATATGCTTGACTACGAATAGTTTGGAGATGTCACTGACGAGTTTCACACCGAGCTTTCCGTCGGAACCCAGGATGACGACAGCAGAATCGAGCTGGCCCTGTCGGTAGAAAGCAAGGGTCACGCTGTCGCCGGCATGTTCTTGGAGTGCAGGCGAGATTTCACTGTAGGACTCCATGTGGATGCCGTTGAGGCCCACCACACTGTCGCCCACCTGTATGCCGGCACGCTCGGCCACTGAACCGGCGACAAAGCCGTCCACGACGAAGGGCATGCGGGGCTTGATGAGGTGTTTGGCTTGCTGTCGGTTGGCATGCTCGAGCAGGTGTCCACTCATGGCAATGTCGACCAACGAGTCGCCACGGAGAACGGTAACATGACGCGGATTGTCGAGCAGCAAAGCCCGCGTAGCGTCGCTGAGGTCGTACATCTCACGTCCATCGACGGTATAGATGATGTCGCCCTTCTGGAAACCTTCGTCGAGCAGCACCTGATGGTAATCGTAGCCGAGGGTGGCGTTGCGCAGCGGCAACTCGTCCTGCCCCCAACGCGAAAAGACGAGAGTGAAGAGGAGAAGGGCCGAGACGAAGTTGACCATCACACCGCCGCTGATGATGAGCAGACGCTGCCAGGCAGGCTTGGTGCGGTACTCCCACGGCTGCGGTTCCGCCGGCAGGTCGTTTGCATCCTTGCTCTCGTCAATCATGCCGGCAATATCGCAGTAACCGCCGAGGGGTATCCAGCCGATGCCCCAGAGGGTGTTGTCCTGATCTTCGGGGGCAAGGTTTTTCTCGTCCCACGAATCGGGTGTCTTGGCATTGAAGAAGAGGAAGTGCCACTTGCCGCCGAACTTCTTGGCTTTGAGGATGGAGAACTTCCAGTTAAAGAAAATATAGAACCTACGCACACGCGTACGGAACAGTTTCGAGAAACCCAAGTGTCCGAGCTCGTGGGTGAGGACGAGCAGGGAGAGGCTGAGGAGCATGGCAATCCACTTCATTGGTTGCGAATGTTTTTATCGGTTTGTAACAGGTCGTCGAGTGATGGGTTGGGGATGAACGGGGCTTCCTGCATGGCTCGCTCGACGTGGTCGGCAATGTCAAGGAAACCTATCTTACCTTCGATGAAGCGTCGCACCGCCACTTCATTGGCTGCATTCATCACACAGGGAATGTTACCGCCACGGGCGATGGCTTGGTAAGCCAGGTCGAGGCAGCGGAAAGTGGTACGGTCGGGGCGCTCGAAAGTGAGCGATGGATACTGTGCGAAGTCGAGCCTTGGAAGATGGCTCTCGATGCGGTCGGGGAACGAGAAAGCCAGCTGGATAGGGGTCTCCATGGTGGGGACTCCGAGCTGCGCCTTGATGCTGCCGTCACGAAACTGCACCATCGAATGGACCACCGACTGGGGATGGACAATGACCTCGATATCGTCGGCCTCGACTCCGAAGAGCCACTTGGCTTCGATGACTTCGAGTCCCTTGTTCATCAAGCTGGCGCTGTCGATGGTCACCTTGCGGCCCATGCTCCAGTTGGGGTGGTGGAGGGCTTGCTCAAGGGTGACGGTAGCCAGCTGGTCGCGCTTCATGCCGCGGAAAGGGCCGCCACTGGCAGTGAGGAGTATCTTGTCAATGGGGCTTCCCTCACCAATCAGGCATTGGAAGATGGCCGAATGTTCGCTGTCGACCGGCAGGATGGGCACACGATGGCTCGCGGCGGCGGCAGTGACAATGGCGCCGGCCACTACCATAGTCTCTTTGTTGGCCAATGCCACCGGCTTGCCGCACTCGATGGCGCGGAGGGTGGGCTTGAGCCCAGCAAAGCCGACGATGGCTGCCAGCACCAAGTCGATACTTGACATCTCCATCAAGTCGACCATCGACTCCTCGCCGGCGAAAACCTTGGTGTCCGTATTCGCCAGTGCGTCGCTCACGCGGCTGTATTTGTCCTTGTCGGCAATGACGACGGCGTTGGGGTGGAACTCAAGGGCCTGCTGCACCAGCAAATCGGCGTTGCTACCGGCACATAGCACCTCCACCTCAAACAAGTCGCGGTGGCGTCGTATGACATTCAGTGCCTGTGTACCGATGGAGCCCGTAGATCCTAATATGGCGATACGTTTCATGTGGCTAAAAAGATATGTATTCCTCTGGGTTGACGGCGGCGCCGTTCACCCATATCTCGAAATGCAGATATGGACCCAATTCGCGACGGCCGTTGTTGCCCACATAGGCCACCGGTGCACCGGCGCGAACCGCGTCGCCTTGCCGCACCAACAGCGAACTGCAGTTGCGGTAGACGGTGACGACATTCCCAGGATGCTGGATGGTCAGCGTTTGGCCCGCTTCGGCAGTGAAGCCCGAGAAGAGCACTGTGCCGCTGTAGGCAGCACATACTGCATGACCGGCCTCACCGGCTATGTCAACACCATAATGCTCACGGCTGTATGGGGTGAGGATATTGCCTTTAAGGGGTGTGAAGAAGAGGTGCGTGATAGCTGGTGAAGCATCAACGACTGTCGCAGCGGCACTGCCGCTATTGTTGCTCTTCACCTGATAAAGATTGTCTTCGCGTTCCACCTCAAGGCGGAGAAGGCTATCCTCCTTTGAACGACGATAGACAGTGGCCACCTGTTGCAGCGTGGTACTGCTGTCCATCTGCTGTGTCTCTCCCAACTCCTCGCCGCGCAGCACCGCCTGCATAGTGGCAACCATCCATTCCTGGTTTTCAAGTTGCACCTGCAGCGAGTCGAGTTTCTTGGCGTTGGCGTAGGTCTGTTCCACAGCAGCATTATTGGTGTAGCCGGGGATCCACTCGCGCAAAGGGGTGAAGGCAATGAGTATGGTGGTGAGCAGGATAAGGACAATGATGGTAATGCCAACGGCAACGAAAAGGTTGATACCGGACAACTGGAAAGAGAACTTCTCCTTGAAGGTGTCGGTATCCATCACGACGAAGCGGTGTTTCCGCTTGATGACATCGGCGATGGAACTCCCCTTTAGTCTGAACCACCAATCCTTGAGACCCATATCTGCTGTCTCTTGTCAGTCGTGTAAGGATACGGCGTGCCACGTCCGCTGAAGATAGCAACATCTCTTGCGGACGCGGCACGCCGCGTCCCTACACAACAGTATTGTGTTTAGAAGAATTTGTTGCGCTGATCGGTAATCTTGGCGGCGTCGCGGAGCACCTGAGTGACGGGCCAGGCACGACGGTTGTCACGCATAGCCTTATACTGGTACATCTGAGCCATGCGGGCCAACTCATAGCCGTTGGACTCGTGAGGCACCTTGCTGTCGACCTGCACCACATAGACACCGTTGGCGCCCTTGATGGGTCCCACCATGCCGCTCTGCGTGGCAGCCACAGCAGAGATGACCTTGGGCTCCATGCCGAACTTCTGGAGGTTCATGTCGCCAAAGGCAATGCTGTCGAGGGTGTCGACGGGAGCATTCAGCGCCACGGCCACCGACTGGATATCCTGACCGGACTTGACAGCAGCCGAAGCACGATCCATCAGTATCTGGGCCTTCTTCTCGACACGCACTTGCTGCTCAATCATCGGGCGCACCTGCTCGAGGGTGGCGATACCCTTCTTGTAGATGTCCTTGAGGGCAACCACTACAAACATGCCGTCGCACTCGTAGACCTGGTCGGCCACGTCGCCCACCTTGGTGTCTTCATTATAGGCCCACTGGATGATGCTGCGGGCATTGGCCACACCGGCCATGCGATCGTCCATCATGTAGACCTGGGCGTTGCGCACCTGCAGGTTCTGCTCGCGAGCAGCGGCATCCATGGCGTCGACGGTACGGTTCTGACCAGCAAAACGGTTGGCCTCGTTATACATGGCACGGTTGGTATTGTTCGAGGGAACAATCTCGCGAGTAATCATGGCCACACGGTACTTCTTGGTGGCAGGAGTCTTGTCAGTGACCTTCACGACATAGTAGCCGGCGCCCTGGGGAAGTTCGAAGAGGAAGCTGGTACCCACGGGGGTGTTGACAATCTGCTCGTTGAGGAAGCCGTAGCCGCCATCGAGCTGCCAATTCATATCACCTTTGTTCTCTTCTTTCTGCGGGTCGTCGCTGAACTGGCTGACGGCCTGCTCGAAAGTCATCTTCTTGCTGTTGACGAGGGCAAGCACGCTGTCGGCAAGGTGCTTGGCCTGTTCGTTGGAGCGGGTGATGCCGCCACCAGCCTTCTCGTTCAAGATGTACAATATGCTGGCACGCAGGCTGTCGGGGCGCACGGCGCTACCCAACACCTTGGCCATCATCCACTCGTTGCCCACCTGCTGGGGAGCCAGCATCTGGCCAACACCGGCAGCGGCGATCTGCGCATCAAAAGGAGCACGGAAACTGCTGGCTTTGACATAGGTGGAATCATAGCTGCGGTCCGACTCGGCATTGACGAAGAAAGCCAACTCGTCATCGGGCACCGTCTGGAACTCGCTCCACACCTTCTGCACCTCCTGCTCAATCTCGGCAAGGTCTTCGGCAGTGGGATTCACGGGATAGGTGATGAACTCCAGCTCACGCATCTCTTCGCGAATGCGGAACTCGGCTTTGTGCTCGTCGTAGTAGGCCTTGTAGTCGGCATCGACCACAGCAGCCTCTTCATCGGTAACATTCATATAAGGCAGAGCCACCACGCGGATGTTGGAAGCCTGCTGAGCATAGGAGGAGACCTTCTCGCTGATGGCCTTGGGCATGTAGAAACCACTCATAAGGAGGGTCGAGTACTTCTGCTGTTCACGGTCGGTCTTCACGGCCTTCTCCAGCTCCACCCACTGATGGCGGCGCATGGTGTCGATGTCATTGAAATTCTCAATCCAATAGTTGACCTGCTGAATGTCGAATACGCCTGTCTTGGGGTCGGTGAACGACTGACGGATGTAGGGATGGATGAACTGACCGACATACATGTCGTTCATTTCGGCCGGTGTAACGGTGAGGCCGAGTTTGGCAGTCTGCTCTTCGAGAAGGGTCTCCTCGACAAACTGCTGCCACACCTGGTCACGCAACTGCATCTCCACCTCGGAGGGCACCTGCGTCGACTGGTACTGCATCTTGTAATTGTCCTCTGCCTCCGTCACCAACTCGTTGAAGCGCTGCGAGGTCAAGGTCTTGCCATTCACCTTACCCACATCGGGAATACCGCCATTGTTCTTGCTCAAGTCTTGAAAAATGAAGGCTAAGATAGCACCGCCCACAAGGACAACAGCTATCCATGAATGCTTTCTGATGGTTCCAATAATTGCCATTTCTGTTAAAGTTAGTTGTTTTTATTATGTTATTACTTATAATCTAATCCACTGACAACCAGTGCCGAGAAAGGCACTATACCTGCCTCTCGCACCGCTTGTCAAAGATGCAAAGGTACAAACTTTTTCGCAACTGGCGAAATTTTTTTATCTCATAGACTGAAAGCGAAGGGCAGCAGGTCGGCCACACAGCCATACTCCCGGACACAATCCTCCGCCACATAGCACACCACCCGCAGCGGATGACCTTGATTCCGCTCGTATTCCGACAGCACCTGGCGGCAGGCACCGCAAGGCGACGCCTCGCAACGTTCTCCCCGTTCGTTGACACCGATAATCGCTATCGCCTCAAAGTCGCGACACTCTGGACGTTGTGCCGAAGCGGCGAAGATGGCGGTACGCTCGGCACACAACCCCGACGGGTAGGCCGCATTTTCCTGGTTACTGCCACAGACGATGGTGCCGTCCGCCAACCGCAAAGCAGCTCCCACATGGAATTGCGAATAAGGGGCATAGGCGCCCGCGGCAGCACACTCCGCCGCCGCAAGCAATTCTCGGTCGGCAGCAGGCATTTTCGCTACTCCTTCATACTCCCGGAAACTGATTACAAATGTTTTATCCATGGTTTGATACTTTCAACAGATACGCTCCGGCCTCGGGTCCAAGATTCATCAGCAAGTCCAGCACACTGAGATTGGCCACAAAGGGCTGTCGGTCGCCAAACACCTGATAATATGGAGGAAATCCCTCCGTCGACAACGGCACCTTAGGCGAGAAACAATTGCGGTAGTCCACCACTTCGCCCGTCGCCATGGGTGCATAGTCCTCCGTCAACGACACACGACAGTCGACCTTCAACCTCCGCAGCAACCATGCCAACACCGCTCCGTTGAGGTCCATCAATCGGTCATGGCGGGCCATCAACAACTGTTCAATATCATCTTGATAGTAAAGCCAATATGGAGATGCCGCATAGGCAGCCGTCAGGGTGCGCCATTGCACCACATTCCATCGCTCCTTGTAGTCGATGCCCACCTCTTCCGTCCGGCTGTGGTTTTTCCGCACCACCGGCACCGACAAAGTCCTGACACCCTCGGCGGTCATTATCTCCATCCTGTTGCGGAAAGTCTGCTTGGGGAACGTCTCTTTGGCCTCGACGAGGACCTCCTCAAAACGTAGCATGGCCGCCATATAGGCCACTGGGGGAAAGTATGCCGTGCTGAACAGCGCAACACTCATGCTCCCAACGTAATGGAGACCAACTCTCCCTCGTCGAAGAAGAAGTCCACATTGGCTTCGGGGAAGCTCACACGGCGCTCACCCCAGTCCTCATCGTCGACATCCTCTTCGGTGTATCCGTTCTTCACCATCAACTGCACCAAGGCTGGTTCTTCCATCTCGAAGACCTGTTCACCCAGCATCTCGCTCTCCTCGTTACAGATGTCGATGCACGCCAACACAGGATTCTCCCCTTCAAAGAAAAGGGTCAGACCCAAGTCATTATAGCGCAACACAGTGGTAGGCTCGTCGGCGGCGTTGTCAATATTTTCCACCTCGTCAGCAGTTCCGAGCAACGCCACCACTTCTTCCACCGGCATCATGAACCGGATATCGCCCACACCCTGTTTAACAAGAATTTTCATATCCATAATTATAGTTCGTTTGGAGTGCAAATATACAATAAAAAAAGGAATGATATCACCATCTGGCCCATTCTTAACATTCTTTAACACACTCGCATCACCACTTACCATACCAATCACTCCCTCCATTTCCCATGTGACCGCATCCACACCCACAAGGGCACCACACACAAGCGGCTAATTATACAGCGTTGACGCAGGCGGCAATGGCGGTGACAAGAAGGAGGACGCAAGCCACCACCATCCAGCGGCGTGGACGCAGCTTCACTTTCTGGCGGCCGAACATCAAACCTAGATAACCGAGCACAAAGGACATTCCAAACATCGGCCAAAGCATCTTGTGCAAAGGATTCTCAATCTCCACAAAACCAGCGCCGAGACCTACCAGAAACACATTGATGCCTGTAACGATAACCATGGCACTGAAAACCCATACCGACCCACGGTCAAGGTCGAATACAGGCAGCCGCGGCTCTTTCCGCAGGTATGGGAACAACATCTTGACAATCACCACCAACACCATTCCCAAAAATATATATGCATTGACGTCGGCATACATGCCGGAATCGCTAGGCGAGTGTAGGCTCAGCATTATACCTAGCAGGCCTCCCAGAAAGTACATAACGGCATGTATGGCCGACTGTATGAATATGACAAGCATGCCGAGACTAAGTCGTATGGGCGTGGCCTCACCGCAGCGGTGAAAGAACAGCATGTTGACCATTCCCATGGCCAGGGCTATGACGATATATGATACTATTGACATGATTCTATGGCTTTTGTGATGGTGACAAATTCTTCTACCGACAGCTGCTCGGCCCGCTTGGCGAGCAGTTCTTCGGGCACCGTATCGAGCGGCATCGACAGTTGTCTCAGAGCATTGCGCAACGTTTTGCGCCGCTGGTTGAAGCCGGCCTTGACGGTCTTCACAAAGAGTTTCTCGTCACATTCCAAGGCTGTTACATCGTTCCGAGTGAGCCGTATGACAGCCGACTTCACCTTGGGGGGCGGATTGAAGACATGCTCGGGGACGGTGAAGAGGTATTCTATGTCGTAGAACGCTGAAAGCAAGACCGAAAGGATGCCGTAGGTCTTACTCCCGGGTCCTGCAGCCACACGCTCGGCCACCTCTTTCTGGAACATCCCCACCACTTCGGTCACCCGGTTGCGCTGCTCGAAAACCTTGAAGAGTATCTGCGACGAGATGTTGTAAGGGAAGTTTCCGATAATGGCACAAGTGTCATGGAACAGAGCACTTAAATCCATCTTCAAGAAGTCTCCCTCAATTACATGCAGGCCTTCGTAGTGCTCATGCAGCCACTCCACGCTCTCGCGGTCTATCTCCACCACATGGAAATCAATATCCGCCCGTCCAATCAGGTACTTCGTGAGCACCCCCATGCCGGGACCAATCTCCAGCACATTCCGCGCCGACGGCGACAGGCTGTCGACAATGCGGCGGGCGATGCCCTCGTCGGTGAGGAAATGCTGCCCCAAAAACTTCTTGGCTTTTACTTCATTCATCTTGCTTTCAATGCATTGTAACGTTTACGGGCACGGTCCACATAGAGACTCGTCGGGTAGTCGAGTAGCAGTTTCTCATAGCATTCGAGGGCTGTCTGCGGGTTGGCCAGATGGTCTTCGTTGAGTTCGGCGCGCAGCATCAAGGCATCGTCGGCCGTGATGTCATAGGGGTAGAAATCGACCAGCCGCTGCAACAGGCTGTCGGCTTCGGCATAGCGCGCCTGCTTCATTCGGATCTGCGCCTTGCGCATGAGCACCTCGTCAAAAAGGGGATGCGAGAGTGCGGCACGGCCCACAGCGTCGAAAGCAGTCCATGCCGAGTCCAGCAGTCCGCGGTAGAGCAGCAGGTCGGCATCGGCGAAGAGGGCCAGCATGCCGTAGGTGCTGTCGTCCTCCATGTTGTCGGAGATGAGCAGCGACAGCTCCATGGCGTCGTTGGCCACAAGCTTGCTCGTCGACGACCGCAACACGTCAAGTTGCGACTTGGCCCATTCAAAGTCGTGGCTATAGTACGACAGTTTGGCATTGCGGAATTTGGCCGCGGAGCCGAGCACGTCGTTCTTGTTGGCCTTCTCCACCTGCATGTACAGCAGCGAGGCATCCCATGTCTGGCCGGCAAAGAGCAGCAGGTCGCCCAGTTCGAGCTTCACCTCGTCGCGCACCTGTGGCTTCAGACGCGGCAGCTCCAACACGTCGTCCAGCGTGCTGACAGCCTCCTGCGCGTCGCCGCCATGGTAGGCCATCAGCATGGCATAATGTCGCATCAGCGGCACCGTGCGCTCGTTACGCCCCAGCTCGTCGAAAGCGGACAGATACCTGGCACGGAGGGAGGCCAGATTCTTCGCGTCGATAGTATAGTTGTGATTGATACGTGCGAACTCCACTTCCAACTCTCCCACACGGGCGTCGAAATAGTGGACATCCTCCTTGCCCTTGCGCTGCAGGTATCGGTAGCCGTCGGCCGCCACGTCATAGGCACCGTTCTTCTGCGCTATCTGCGTCACCCGCATCACCTGGTCGCCACCCTGCTCGGGAAAGCGGGCGTCGACCGCCTCGGCCTGCTCCAACGCAAAGCCGAAGTCGTTTTCCTGCAACGAGAACCATATCATCATCTCCAAGTATACCTTGTTGTCGGGATGCTCCTGCACACGGCTCACCAGCGCACGCCTGACGCCGTCGGCCAGCCTACGGTCGGGGGCCTCCTGCAGCATGCGCTGCATCGACACCTGCACGCTACTCATCATCCCCGGCTGATGGTCCAGCAGGTCAAAATATTCGCCCGTCATGGCTTCATAGTTGCCCATCTGCTGGTAGACAGTCACCAGTTCGGTGAAGTAAAGTGTGCGGTTGCTCGTGGCACTGCGGGCGGCCAGGTAGGTCCGCGCGGCATAGTCGGGTCGGCCTGCCGAGAGGAAAGCCTGCGCCAAGTCGGCGACCGGTTGCTGGTTGCTGCCGATCCGTTCCAAGGCTTTGTCGTAGCAACGTACGGCTTTCTTCTCCTGACGTTGACGCTGATAGACGGTACCTTCGTCGACCAACAGACTCAGCTCCTTAGGATGGCTCTTCTGCCGACGCTCCACCAACCGCATCGCTTCTTTGTACTCTCCCATCTCCAGGTAGGCCGACAGCAGACGCTGATAGTGGTACTTGTTCGTACCGCGCTTATAGAGTCCCTCGTAGAACTGCGCCGCCTGCGCATACTCGCCATGGTCGTAGTAATAGGCCGCCACCTGCTCGTCACTCTGCTGCGCTAGGAGCATACCGACGCCACACATACAATATACTATAAGTGCTATGAGCCGTCTCATATTGCTACAAAAAAACCGGAATCATCAGGTTCCGGTTCTCTGGTTTGTCTATGGTGACCCAGCTGGGGCTCGAACCCAGGACCCCAACATTAAAAGTGTTGTGCTCTACCTGCTGAGCTACTGAGTCATCATTTTCCGGCCTCTCAACGGCCTTAAAACGATTTGCAAAAGTACTACTTTTTTTTCATCCGACAAAATAAAAAGTACAACACAAATCACAACCAGCTAACATCTAGCTGATTAGACAACCAAATATTTACCTGACGGCAGTCCGAAAAGGTCCGAAAACGCTCCTCACGGGAGCCGAAAACGACATTTTACGGTACCTCTGGCGGGTCGCCGAAGTGCTCGACACGAGGCTCCCGACCCGACGGCAACACCACCGCAGCATCGTCGCCGCCCTCATGTTCGGCATTCACCTCGTTGGCCATTTCGACAAAGTCGTTCCAGTTCTTGTTCAACGGGATATAGCGCCCGCGATCCTCATAGTGGTTCACGCGTCCCACGCCAATATAGGTAGTATTCGACGGACGCCCGTCCTTGTCGACCACAAAGCCGTAAAGATGCACCTCCTGGCCCGTCCACCAAGCGGGAAGCTTGGCAGCCACCTTCTTGCTGCGACGTGGCGCCGGCGCCGACAGGAAACCTTCTCCCAGTCCCGGAGCGTAGGCATACAGGTACACGCTGTCGTCGCCCGAGGAACGCAGCGGCAGACTGTTCTTCTCAAAATCGACCGACACCGTCTCGCCAGCCTCGAATCGCGCCTCGCGGAAATAGACATCCGCCGCCGACCCGAACGTCAGCTTCAGCTTGCTATAATCCACCTCCACACGCCCCTCGGCTCGGGAGAAATACTGCTTGTTCATCATCACGAAAAAGTTCCCCTCCGTCATGCCGGCCTCCTTGGCATGCCGACACAATCCCAGCTTCAACGCCGGCCGCGCCGCGGAGGCAAAACGCACCATGCTAACAAACCAGTCGCGCTCCTGTTGCTGCGACTCCGTGTTGGGATACCGTACGTGCTCCACATAGGAACGCACACAATGGATGCCCTTCCACATATAGCCTACCACCGGTCCTACTCGCCCGATAAACGGCCCCACAATTCCATGTGTCAAAACTGCCATAATCCTATCCTATTATTGTCTCTGTTTTTTCTTCGTTTGTTCTTCGGGGCTCTTCCCCTTTTCATAATCCACAACGAAAGAACTGCAAAAATATTGTATTCAGACCACCAAAAGAAATGAAGAAAGGCAGAAGTAGAGTAGAAGAAGAGGATGGCAGGCAAAGACTGAGGGATAAGGGGTTAGGGGTAGTCAAAGGGAGGGGATTTTTTTGAAAAAAATTTTTTGAGGCTACTTTTTGTAGATGCGCATGAGGCACTGACGGCAGCCGAACTCGAGACGGAATTCGTGGTCCTGATTCCGGAGCAGAAGAGTGTCGCCAGGGTTGATCTTGAGGGGTTGTTCCGCCGAAAATCCAGCATAACGGAGCTCTGCCTCCGCACCATCTTTCTGCTCGCCACTTCTCACTTTCCACTTCTCACTTTCCACCCTCAACCTTTCTCTTTCCACGTTCCGTTTTCCACTTTCAATTTTCCACTTTCCTCTTTCCACGTTCTGTTTTCCGTTTTCCACTTTCAACTTTCCACTTTCCGCTTTCCACTTTTCACTTTCCACTTTCCACTTCTCGGGGTGCAGGCAGCAGCCGAGTTCGTAGCGGAGGCAATACTTAGTGGTCATCAGCGCCTTGCCGTCGTAGTCGCAGGTCTGCTCGAGGCCGCGTTCCAGCTGCTGCACGCTATGGTGGCGATAGAAGGCTTCAGCCTTGGCGTTGACCACATTGGCGCGGTAGTCGAGGGCTGTCTGCGGGTAGGCCTCGTGGCGGTCCTCCCGCGGACAGTCGGCCGGACGGGCGTCGGCGAGGCGGTACTTGACGAACGCCTCCACCAGTTCGCGGCGCATCTGGTTGAGCTGCGAAACGGTGAGGAACCAGCATCCCTGGGTCTCGTCGACCACCTTGCGAGCTTCGAAGGGGGAGTCGCCGAGTTTGGAGAGCTGTTTCACAATGGTCTGAGTCATCCGCTCGGGGTTTTCGGCGGGAATATGTTCGTAGACGTCTGTGACACAGATGTGCAATCCGTCTTCGGCAATGCAAGACAGGGAGAATTCCTTGTCGGTGGCTGAGAATGTGATGTCCACGCCAATGCGACGGTCGGCGGTGCGGCCCTGCAGCATCTTCTCGAACTGCTGGTCCTGATTGCGCCAGAGGATGGTGCCCACCTGGAGGTCGGGCATCTGATTGGGGGTGAGGGTGCGTCCCTCCACGTGGTTGACGAGAAAGCCCTGCAGGCGGCCGTCGGGGTCAAGGTAGCATAGCCCGTCGCCGTTGGCGAAGGGTTCGTTGCCGCTGACGGTGAGGGTGCGGCGCCCCACAGCGATGACCTCCCCTACCCTTTTTCCCATCGACTTCTGGGTGGCGAAGTTGGCCATCGGCTGGCGCGTGCGGAGGAAATAGTCGGTGTAGCCGCGATTGAAGGTGCGGTCGGGGTCGGGCGTGAAGGTATAGGAGCAATGGCCGCTGGAGGCAGGAGAATGGCCTTCCATCATGCTGTCGAGCAGCTGCCGGTAGTAGGCGGTGATGTTCTTGACGTAGCTGAGGTCTTTCAGGCGTCCCTCGATCTTGAAGGAGGTGATGCCGGCGGCTATCATGTCGGCCAGGCGCTGCGAGGCGTTGAAGTCGCGCAGCGACAGCAGATGGCGGTCTTTTATCAGCAGGCGTCCATCGGCGGTGAGGAGGTCGTAGGAGGAGCGGCAGGGCTGCGAGCAGCGGCCACGGTTGCCGCTGCGTTCGTTGAGATATTGGCTCATGTAGCACTGACCGCTGTAGCTCACGCAGAGGGCGCCGTGGACGAAGGCCTCGAGGTCGACCGTGGTGGCCTCGCGGATGGCACTCATCTGCTCCAGGGAGGTTTCGCGGGCTAGGATGACGCGCCTGAACCCTACTGATTCCATGAACTTTATGCGTTCCACCGAGGCGTTGTGGCACTGCGTGCTGGCATGGAGTTCGATGGGTGGCAGGTCGCACTCGAGCAGGCCGAGGTCCTGAAGGATGAGGGCGTCGACACCGGCGTTGTAGAGCTGGCGAATCATGGCCACGGCGGGTTCCAGCTCATTGTCGAAGAGGAGGGTGTTGACGGTGGCGAAGACCTTGGCGCCGTAGAGGTGGGCGTAACGCACGAGGGCGTTGATATCTTCGAGTGTGTTGATGGCGGCGGCGCGGGCACCGAAGGCCGGCGCGCCGATATAGAGCGCGTCGGCGCCGTGATTGACGGCCTCGCGTCCGAACTCGAGGTTCTTCGCCGGTGACAGCAGTTCCAGTTTCATACAATAAATAACGCGCAGGAACGTTGTTTATTGTATGTTGAGACAAAGCAAGATACTTTATGGAGGCCTGCGGGCGTTGAACCGCGAATTGGCCTCTTTGCAATGGCAGGATGCGCGCTACACCATCCTGGTGGATGAAAACACCTTCCAGCACTGTCTGCCGCAGCTGATAGGCAGCGTGGAGGCGCTGCAGGAGGCCGAATTCATCGAGGTGCCTGTGGGCGAAGAGTGCAAGAGTCTGGAGGTGGCGGCCCAGGTGTGGCAGACGCTGTTGGAGGGCGGAGCTGACCGCAATGCGGTGCTGGTGAACCTAGGTGGCGGAAGCGTCTGTGACCTAGGCGGTTTCGTTGCCGCTGGCTACAAGCGCGGCATCCGTCATATCCATGTGCCTACCACCTTGCTCGGCATGGTCGACGCAGCCATCGGTGGCAAGACGGCCGTGGACTTCGGCGGCGTGAAGAACAGCATCGGACATTTCTACCCTGCTGCCCTGACGGTGCTGGAGACGGCCTTCTTGGACACCCTGCCGCAGGAGGAGATGGTCAACGGAGAGATGGAGATGGTGAAAACCGCAGCCGTCACCGACCCCACGCTGTTCCATCAAATGCTATCAGCTTCCAACCTTCCACTTTCAACCATTAAAGAGGTGGCACGCATGAAAGCCCGCGTGGTGAAGACCGACCCTTACGACAATAATATCAGGAAGATACTCAACTTCGGCCACACCTTCGGCCACGCCATCGAGCTCTACAGTGGACTTCCCCACGGCATTGCCGTCGGCATCGGCATGAAGGCCGCCATGTATCTCTCCGTGCACAAACTCGGCCTCGCGGAAGATGTGTATCATACTTATTTCCAATGGATTAATAAGACACTATCCACTACCCACTATCCACTACCCACTTATAATCTTAAAGATATCGAGGCTATGCTGCCGCTGATGCACCAGGACAAGAAGAGCGCCGCCGGGATGCTGCGGTGCGTCTTGCTGCAGGAGGCCGGGGCGGCGGTGATTGACGTGGAAGTATCTGATAACGAGATACGTGATACACTACTGACTATCAGCAAGTAAGGATTACTCTCCTCCCGTCTTTTCTTTTTCTGGTGGAGCAGGAAGCACCCGGTCAGGCCAGAGGATTTGCCATATCCGGGCCATCTTACTGCCTTTGGCACGGTTGTAGAAACGTCCCGATCTTACCTTTCCCTCGGGGTTGTTGGGGTCGCCGCTGCTGCTGGCCGAAGCATTGCGCGGAGGTCCATTCCAGAGGCACCAGTCGCAGTACATAAAGTCCCAGAGACGTGGGTCGTCGGGATTGGTTATCAGGAGGCCCGAGGCAGCCAGATCATGCTTGGGCGCCGTAATCTCCACTTCGCGGAGGTTGCGCAGCTGGAAGCTGTCGGTGATGACGGAGAGGTACAGCATGGCGTTGTCGCCCAGCACCAAGTCGGACTGGTAGAGGGTCATGCCGCGGAGCGAGACGCTGAGACCATAGGTACCTACTGGGAGGCGGTCGACACCGAAGTAGCCCTCCTGGTCGCAGACGGCAGTAGCCACGGTGTCGCTTCCTTGCAGGAAGTGCACCTGGCAGAAGGGCTCGTGTTCACCGCTGATACGATTGACCACGAGGCCCAGCACAACGACGCTGTCGGGGGCGGCAGACTCCTGGGAGCAAAGGGGGCCAACGCTGAGCAGGAGCATAAGAAAGAGGATAAATCTATTCCCTTTCATGACGGGAAGAATCTTTCTCTGCGGGAGCACGTCGTTTGGTGTCGAGGATGCGGCCCTCGCGGAGCAGTTCGTTCTTCATGGCGCTGTTCTCGGAGCTGACGTTGAGTCCAAAGTCGGAAAGGTAGAACTTGTAAGCGCTGGTAGGGACACCGGGCGGCAGAAGACTACGATTCACCCCGTTTTGATAGTCCAGTTCGTCCATTTCGGGCGCCATATCGGGCGAGATGGAGACTGCAGCGTTGTGGTCGCCACCGCCATTACGATAGGACAGGTTCCACAAGCGTATGTCGTGGGTTGTGCTGATAAGCTGCTGGCCCAACAGATGGCGGAGGGCGACGATGGCCACCTCGCGCAGGTTGACCAGACGTATGGAGTCGGTGATGACGCCGATGTTGAGCACGGCGTTCTCTTGCAACACCAAGTCGGCTTGATAAAGGGTGAGTCCACGCACCTGCACTTCGAGGAGATAGCTGCCAGCAGGCAGGGCGTCGATACCGAACCACCCCTCTTCGTCGCAGGGCGCCGAAGCTACCACCAGTGTATCTTGCAGCAGCTGCACTATGCTGAAGGGCTCGGGCTGGCCGGTCATGCGGTTGACTACAGTACCCATCACCATTACATTGTCGGACACGTCAGGCTCCTGCGCCCAAATCGGGAAGCTGGCCGACACAAGCAGTAAAAGAAAAACAATTCGTCTCATAGCAATAATATAATACCCACTTTTTGACGAAAATCTTACAGGGGGTATTAAAAAAAATACTACCGACAGGATAGCGGACTTATTCCATCCACGTGAGTCGTCCGGAGTAGATGGTCCATTCGCCGTCCTTTTTTTCCAGATACACCTCACCACCTTCGTAAACACAACGGAAGAAGACGATGGCGCGCTGCATCTCGCGGTCAAAAATAATTGAAGAGGCTTTGGGGTAGGTCTCGTATTGCCAGTAGCCGCCCCAGTGGCCGTAGAATATCTTGGCGGCTTTCATGAGGAATTCCATCCTTTGGCGACTCTCGTCTTTGGCATAGGCTACTTGCATGATGTTCTCCGTTCCCAGGTCGACATGCTGGTCGCCGAGGAAATCGTCTAACATTTTCATGTATTCATCAGTCAGATAGACGATTCTTTTATTGGGGAAGCTTACCTGGGGTCTGAATATGATGTTTCTCACTATCTCAGTGGTTTCGATTTTACTCCAAGATCCAGAAACCCAATCGTCTTCGAATACCAAAGACATGCGACCCAGGTTGATTTCTCTTTGCAGATATTTCAATGCTTTTTGGCGGGTGCTGTCGTTGGAATATGTTTCACGAATACGGTCTGTATAATAAGCCTCAAGTTCATCGGGTTTGAAGGGGAGGGTGTCCGCCACAGAAATCTTGTACAGTCTGTTCTGCACAATGAAATAGGGATATTTTTGATATTGAAGAGGCTGACAACCTATCTTTTCCAGCTGGAGGGGTTGGTAGAAGGCTGCGAAGACCTTGTGGGCTTCCGCCACCCATTCATTCAGCCATTCGTTAGTGGTGGTGTCTCTTTCGTTGGACGACACATCTTCTGCCCAGTGGTTAAAGAAATCGTATAGTTTTGTTTTGTTATGCTTTTGGTAGGCCTCTTCCAGCAGGGTGGCTTCGGCCTCGACGGCTTTACGGTTCCAAAGACGAAGGAATTTCTCCACACGCTGGCGGCTGTAGCTTTTACCCTCTTCGAGCGATTCCGACTCCTGGATATGGATGGGTTGTCCCTCACGGTTGAGCACCACGAAGGCGGGGTAACCGAAGCGGCCGGGATTACCGAGGAAGCGCATGGCTTTCTCGTTTTTGTTGCCCTTGGAGTAGTTGACATGGATATAGACGAAGTTCTCCTCGATGAGGGGAGCTACGACGCTGTCCTTTTTTGCGAAGTCGGCGAAACGGAGGCACCACGGGCACCAGTTGCCGCCCACTTGGCACAGCACGTACCGATTGGTTTTTTTAGCCAATGCGGTGGCTTCCCTGATTTGCTGCATGGCGTCGAGCCCTTCGTCATACACATTCACTTGGGCCTGACATACGAAGGCAATAGCCGTAAAGGCAAGAAATAAAACAAGTCTCTTCATGGAAAAGGGGATTATTTGCAGGGGACAATCAGCTGCTCGGTGGAGCGGCTGCGCTGCTCGAGAAGGATGGGACGGCCGGCGACGATACTGTCGATGACCTCCTGCGTGTAGTAGCGGATGGTGACGAGCTGCAGGTTGTCGTTGTAGCGCACGCGGAACAGGGACTTCAGCCTTTCTATCAGGATGCCTATACGCTGGGGGTTATTGTCGACGCAGATGGAGAAACTCAAGGCCGAGTTCTGCATCAGGTTCACCCTGATACCAACCTCGTTGAGCAGTCCGAAGATGACCTGCAGGTTGTCCTCGGCGATGAAGGAATAGTCGCGCGGCAGGATGGAGAGCAGTATCTGGTTGTTCTTGAAGATGTAAAGGGGGGTCTCGGGGACAAGGGTCTTGTAGTCGCCGATAGAGGAACCCTTGTCGTCGGGGGTGATGAACGAACGGATGTAGAGGGGGATATTCTTGTTCTGGATGGGCTTCACCGTCTTGGGGTGGATGACGGAGGCGCCGTAGTAGGCCAGCTCGATGGCCTCGTTGTAGGGTATCTGGCTAATCTTGACGGTGTCGGCGAAGAACTTGGGGTCAGCATTGAGGAAGCCGGGTACATCCTTCCAGATAGTGACGCTCTCGGCGTCGAGACAATAGGCCAGGATGGCGGCGGAGTAGTCGGAGCCCTCGCGACCCAATGTGGTGGTCTTAAGGTCGCTGGTGGCACCGATGAAGCCTTGGGTCACAACCACCTGGTACCCTTCTGCATCATCCTTCAGTCGCCAACACTCGCCACGAGTGGATTCCCAGTCTACGCGACCTTCGCGGAAATGGTTGTCGGTGACGATACACTGGCGAGCATCCTCCCAACGGGTGTTTATGCCAATATGGTTGAGATAGTGGGCGATGATGGTGGTGGAGAGCAGCTCACCGAAGGAGACAACCTGATCGTAGTTGTAATTATAGTTGTCGGCGGCGGGTTTCAGTTGTGCTGTGATTCTGTCGAGCTGTGAAAGGAGGGCTGTTATCTTTTCCTGTATCTTGTCGTCGCCGGACATTAGTTCGGAGGCTATGTTGCGGTGGTAGTCCTCGAGTTGCTGCCGCAGTTCATGCACAGTTGAACTGTCTGAGCTCCCGGGGACAAGTTTTTCCAGCAGATTGGTGGTCTTGCCCATGGCGGAGACTACCACCACCAGAGGCTCTGTTTCCAGATGTTTCTGCACAATCTGTGCCATGTTGCGTACGGCGTCGGCACTATTGACCGAGGCACCACCGAACTTGAATACCTTCATGCGAGTTCCCTTTCCATATCGCGGCGCGAGTCCTTGGCCTTGATGGTCTCGCGTTTGTCGTAATGATGCTTACCCTTGGCGAGGGCGATGGTGAGTTTGGCGTAACCCTGAGGATTGACGAACAGCAGTTCGGGGACAATGGTGTAGCCGCGTTCTTTGATTTTATTCTGCAGTTTGCGTAGTTCGCGTCGGTTGAGTAAGAGTTTGCGGTCGCGCTTGGCCTGATGTCCCCAGTAGGAGCCGAACTTGTACTCTGAGATATGCATATCTCGTACGAAAAGTTCATTGCCGATGAAGGTGCACCACGCATCGTTGAGGTTGGCCTTGCCCTCGCGGATACTCTTTATCTCGCTACCCATTAATACCAGCCCGGCGGTATACTCGTCCATCAGGAAGTACTCGTATGCAGCCCGCTTGTTCTTTATCTCAATTTTATTCTTCGCTTCCATATTTGCGTAACGAAGCTATCCTTCAATTATTGTGATACTGTTCCGCTATCTGGTCAAATAATCGTTCCATGTCGGCAAGGGAGGTGGCGGCGACAAGGGCGAGACGATAGGGTTTGAAATTGTAAAGACCCTTGAAATAGGAAGCGTAGTGTTTGCGCATTTCGAAGATGGCGGTGCGCTCGCCTTTGAAAGCGATGGCGGCTTGGAGATGGCGTCGGCAGACCTCCACACGTTCGACCACCGGGATGGTACGTTCGTGTTCCCCGTGAAACACATGTGCGCATTGTTCAAATATCCAAGGGTTTCCGATGGCTCCGCGGCCGATAAGTATGCCATCGACGCCGTAACGTCTCTTGCTATCAAGAGCTTGAGCAGCGGTAGTGATGTCTCCATTGCCGAAGATGGGAATGTGCATCCTAGGGTTGTTCTTCACCTCCCCTATCATGGTCCAATCGGCAGCACCGCTATACATCTGAGTTTTAGTGCGTCCATGGATTGCAAGGGCGGCAATACCCGTATCTTGTAGTGCTTCGGCGAATTCTGTAACCTTCATAGAATCCGCACTATAAGCCAATCGAGTCTTCACCGTCACCGGCAAATGGGCCTTTTTGACTATATTTGCAGTGATTCCAAGCATCTTATGGACGTCCTGAAGGATGCCGGAACCCGCCCCTTTGCCCGCTACCTTACGTACCGGACAACCCCAATTTATGTCGATAAAATCGGGCTCAGCCTGCTCGACGATTTCAAGACAACGAAGCAATTCATCCTCGTCGGCACCAAAAATCTGGATGCCTATGGGGCGCTGCTGCTCAGTGAAACGCATCTTCCTAAGACTCTTCTCGGCATCACGATTGAGAGCTTCGGAGGCAATGAATTCCGTAACAAGCAAGCCGGCCCCGAACTCTTTGCAGAGTTCCCGGAAGGGCAGGTCGGTGATGTCGTCCATCGGCGAGAGACCTATCAAGCAGTCAGCATCGGATATATTGGGGAACATATTACACTAACGGGCAAAGGTGAGGAGGAGAACAGAGAGGTCGGCCGGAGAGACACCGCTGATGCGGGACGCCTGACCAATTGTGACAGGACGGTAGCGGTTAAGCTTTTCACGACATTCATAACTGAGCGCCAGCAATTGGAAATAATCGAAGTCGGCAGGCAACGGGATATCCTCAAACTTCAGCAGACGTGACGCTACTTCCTGTTCCTTCTCGATATAACGATGGTATTTGATGGAGGTCTCCACCTCCTGAAGCACTTCCTCGGACAGCGAAGCCATCGCTTCGGCAAGAGCAGGGGACAATTCTGCCAACTGTCTTAGATTCAACTCCGGACGAAGCAGGAGAGCATCAAGGCGCACCCGCTGGCTCAAAAGGGCCGACTGATGTCCCTCGAGCCATTCATTTGCATCAGACGGAGAGACCGAAGTCTCTTGGACCATGGTGGTTAAACAAGCTATCTGACACTGCTTCTCCCCTACCCTGCGCATTCGCTCATCGTCAGCCAACCCAATAGCATGCGCCAACGGAGTGAGGCGCTGGTCTGCATTGTCCTGACGAAGCAGGATGCGGTATTCGGCACGTGATGTAAACATACGATAAGGTTCGTCGACCCCCTTGGTGACGAGGTCGTCGATGAGCACACCGATATACGCTTGCGAGCGCGAGAGCACGAAGGAAGCCTTGCCCTGCAGCTTAAGGGCCGCGTTGACACCCGCCATAAGCCCTTGGCAGGCGGCCTCCTCATAGCCTGTAGTACCATTGATCTGACCAGCAAAATACAGATTCTCCACCCGCTTGGTTTCAAGGGTATAGCCCAACTGTGTCGGCGGAAAGTAATCGTACTCTATGGCATACCCCGGCTTGAATATGCGGGCATGCTCAAAACCCTCGATACTGCGGAGAGCATCCAGCTGCACATCGAGCGGGAGTGACGACGAGAAGCCGTTGAGATACCACGACTGGGAATGCCATCCTTCCGGCTCTACAAAAAGCTGATGGTGGTCTTTGTCGGCGAAACGGTCAATCTTATCCTCAATGGAAGGACAATAGCGGGGACCCCGACCTTGTATACGACCGGTGAACATCGGCGACTTATCGAATCCCGTACGCAGGATGTCATGTGTACGCAGATTTGTATTAGCCAGATAACAGGAGCGCTGCTCTGCGAGCGGTTTAGTATCCGAGAAAGAGAATTTTGCTGGGTGTTCGTCGCCAGGTTGCTCCTGTAACCGTGCGAAGTCGATGGTGCGGCCGTCGACACGCACGGGAGTACCTGTCTTGAGCCGCTGCACATCGAATCCCAACTCGCGTAGCTGGTCACTAAGACCCATGGCAGGAGCCTCCCCCACCCTTCCGCCGCGCCAATTCTCGGTTCCGATATAGATGGTGCCGTTAAGGAAAGTGCCACTGGTGAGTATGACGGCACGCGCCGGAATGGAGTGACCCATGCGTGTGACCACCCCACCGATGGCACCTCCGTCGACAGCGAGAGCCACCACCTCGTCCTGCCAGAGGGCAAGATTGGGAATAGACTCAAGCACTTGTCGCCAATTGAGAGAGAAGAGCATCCGGTCGCACTGCGCACGCGGACTCCACATAGCGGGTCCCTTGGAGCGGTTGAGCATACGGAATTGGATAGCGGAACGGTCGGTGACAATTCCGCTCCATCCGCCAAGGGCGTCAATTTCACGCACTATCTGCCCCTTGGCAACACCGCCCATGGCAGGGTTACACGACATCTGACAAATGGTATCAATCATCTGTGTAACCAGCAGCACCCGACAGCCCAATCTGGCTGCTGCTGCCGCCGCCTCGGCGCCAGCATGACCGGCACCCACTACGACTATATCATAAGGCTCAAATCGCATAAAATATGATGCTTAGCTCAACTGTTGCTCGTGAAACAATTGTTCCCACAATCCGAGGGCAGACTCTTCAAGACGTCGCATCTCGGCTGCCTCAGACTCACTCTTATCACCTTGACCGAGAAGATGGAGCACACCATGTATGATGACACGGTGCAACTCCTGCTCGAATGGCACACCAAATTTACCGGCATTTTCCTCCACCCTATCAACGCTAATCATAATGTCTCCCGACACAAGGGAGCCTGCAACATAATCGAAGGTGATAATATCAGTGTAGGTGTCATGCTGAAGATACTGCTGGTTGACCCCAAGGAGATACTCGTCGTCACAGAAGAGGTAATTGATGTTGCCGACGGTCATCCCACGGCGCCGAATCACTTCGGCAACCCATTGACGCACCTTTTGGGTCTCGGAGAGCTCAAAATTTCCAGATTGGGATGAAAACCGAATGGCCATACAAGTATATTTATATTATTGAATTACAATATCTTATCATCTGCTCAAAGAGGGTTATTCCTCAAAATAGCGACCTCAGACGAAGCAGGGTAGGGGAGCGGTGCTCCTTAAGCAACGGAAAAAGGGTTAGCGTTCATGCCGCAACCGTAGCCCAATGGTTACGGAGTATGGCGACACGCTCCATGGCGTCAGCCGGGTCGATACCGGCGACAGCAAATTCGAGCCTCACCTTCCGACCACCGTCGGCGAAGATCAGTTTGTCAGCAAGCTGCCGCATGACAAAGATACCTTCACCCGCCACCTGTCCCTCGGCAGGCAGGTCGCCGAAGGCATCATAGTCGAAGCCCGCCCCTTGGTCGGCCACCTCGACAAAGAGGCCCCCATGACAGGTGCCCATCGTCAGCGACACTGACTTTGTGGGGTCAGCGCCGTTGCCATGGACGATGGCATTCTCCACCGCTTGCAACGTCGCCACGCTGACGGCAGAATAATAGTTACCCACATGACAAAGGTGGCAAAAATGAAACAAGCGCTCCTCAACAGAGGGGAGGAGGGCAATATCGGACTGTATGACAAACTGTTCCGTCATAGTGGTATGGGTGAAACGATTTACAAAGATACGTAAAAAAAACCGAATCGCACAAATCTTTTTCACTGGTAGAAAAAGTCGCTGACCTTTTGCCGATAGAAGGGCTGTAGGGTGGGAGGGACGGTGCGCAATGGGTCAGCTGTAGGCTGTAGTTGACGCTGATAGCGTTCCAGTTCGGCAGGAGAGGGCTGGCTGTATAGCTCGCCAGCTTCATGGCTCTCGCGCCGTTGCTCCTTCTCGCGCTGCATCTCGGCGCGCTCATGTTCGAGGAGCCGAGTGAGAATCTGCTGCTGGCGCTGTATGGTCTGGCGGGTGATGGTGCGATTCACCAGGTCCGTCTCCGTCTGTTCCATCTGTCGCATCATCTGGTCTATCTCGCGTGCCAGCTTAGGATCGCCGCCACTGGCCGATTTCATCTCCTGGCCATACTGCTGCATCATACGGCGTATCATCTCTTGCTGAGCCGCCATCTTGGCGAACTCCTCGCTCATCTGCTGCCCTTGCCCCAGTTGGTGACGGCCGCCTGGCTTTGTGCCTTGCTTATCGAGTTGCTTGCGGAGGGCTTCCATCTGCCGGTTGAGCTCCTCCTGCATCTGACGCATCGACTTGGGCGACGGCTTTCCCTTGCCGGGATTGCTGCACTGACTGTTGCTCTTACCGGGGTTCTTGCATTGTCCGTTTTTCTTCTTCTGCGCGTTCTGGCGCATCTGGCTCTGCATCTGGTCGAGGCTCTCGGCCAGGATAAGCGCCAGATTGTTGAGTGACGTCATGCTGTACTGCATCGACGTGGCTGCCTGTGTGTTCTTATAACTCCCGTAGAAGCTCTGGTTCATGTCCAGCAAACCGCTGAGAGAGCGACCAATATTGGCATCGGCAGCGCCGAGTTCCTTGGTGATGGCCGACGCCACCTGCAGTTGACGGCGGGCCATAGCACGCAACGAGTCCTCCACATTGCGGAAGTCGTCCTTGACACGGTTCTGACGCGTAATCACGGTCTGGTATCGGGGGTCGGAGATATAAATGGCCTTCAGGTCGTCGATGAGCTCCTCCTGGTTGAAAGAGAGACGCACGAGGTTCTTCAGCAACTGACGCACCTGCTCGGCATCCTCGGCCAGGTCCTGCTGCTCAGCGTCAAGCTGGGCTTCGGCCAGGGCTTCACTCAACTTCTCCATGTCGTCGGCAGCCTCCTGCTGCATCTTCGAGGCATCCTTACTCTTCCCCTTCTGCAGACTCTGCTGCGCTCCCTGCTGGTGCTGTTCCACCTGCTGCTCCAACTCGGTGGGCACGCGGAAGTCGGTGCTCGGGTCGAGCGCCTTATAGTCCTCTTTAATCTGGTTAATGTCCTGCTTCAACTGCTGGAAACGGTCGGAAAGCTCTTGCTGCTTCTGCTGCAGCATCTCCTTGTCCTTACCCTTGGCCTGCTCGGCCTCTTCTCCAAGACGACGCTGCTCCTCGGCCAAACGGTCCATCTTCTGTATCGTCTGTTCCACCTTCTTCTCCACCTCCAGACGCTTCATCAGTTCTATATTCTGGTCCAACTGCCGCTCCAAGTCTGCATTGTCCATCTTCAGCTGCTCCAGCTGCTGCTGCACCTTCTTCTTGTCGAGCTCCTGCATCATGCGCTCAATCTCCGCCATGGTCTCCTTCATCTTGTCATCCATCACCTCGTTCATCAGGCGGTCCAACTCGCGCTGCTTCTCCATCAACTGCTCGCTCTGCTCACGATAGCGCTGCTCCAGCCTATTGTTCTCTTGTATCTGCTGCTGCATTTGCCGCATCATTTCCTTCACCTGCTTCTGCTTTTCGGCAATCTGTTCCAAGTCCTTGCGGTCCTGCCAGTCCAGATCTTTCTTGTCGACCAGCTTCTTCATCATCTCGTTTATCTCCTGCTGCAGGCGCTGCAATTCACCCATCTGTGCGTCGGCGCTCTGGCGCACGTCGTCCGACGTCTGCTCCAGCATCCGGTCCAGTTCCTCCTCGGTGGGTACCTTGATTTCGAATACCTGCGAGCGGGCCGTCTTAGGGCCGTGAATAGCGTCGTTGTCACTCACCTCGAACCAATAGCTCAATTCGTCGCCCGGAGCCATAACGAGTTCGGCTGTGTTGAACGAGAAGAAGAACTCCTGTGCTGCCAGCCCCCCGGCAAGGGCAATTTCAGCCCCGCTGAGCGCATTTCTCGCCGTGTCCTTGGCGTTGACCGTCCGGTGGACAAAAACAAGCCTACTGAAGCCATAATCGTCTTTCACACGGCCACGGAACAAACGCCGGTCGGGATGTAGCGAATCCACCACCTCCTCGACCGCTATCATCGGCACTGCGTCGGCGATGGCAGAAATGGCGTAGCGTAGTGTGTCGGACGAACGGAGAACGGAGAGAGGTGAACGGAGAACCGTGCTGACATAGAACGAATAATCCATATCCTCCATCACCCTGCGGCTCACTTCCATACGTCCGTTGCCATCCACGATTTCCTCCTTCCACTTTCCGCTGTCCACTTCAAAATGCAACGAATCGGCGTCACGCGTCTGGAAAAGCCAGCGCACTGTGGTTCCCTCTGGCACCGCAGCGTCACCGAGGCCTACCACAGTCTCTACCGGCCGACCAGTGTAGGCAGGGTAGGAGAGCACCATGCGGAACGATAGTACAACGGGGTTGGGAAGCACCTCAAGGGTATAGTCGGGCGAAGTCACTCCGCCGCCGGTGAGACGAAAGCTCTGCGAGCGTTGGAGCTTATTGAAAGTATAAGAGAAAACACCTTTATCGTCACGCATACGGTAGCGGCGCCCATCCACGACGAGTGTCACCTCGGCGGGTTGAGCCTCACCCACGGTAGTCACGCGAAGTTCATAGTCGTCGCCCTGTTGCGCCATAAGGCTTTCGTTGAGGATACGGAACGAGAAAGGCGCAGGGCGTTCGTAAATGGTATTGTAGTGGGTGATACGGCGTGTAGGCCCGGTGACCGCAGAAGGTGCCAAAAGAAACAAAGCAACAAGGACAATCAGCGGTGGCAAGGCATAACGCAGATAGCGTCTATTCTTACGCAGGTCGATGGCCTTCAACATCGGTACCGGACGCAACTCGGCCGTCTTCTGCTCCACTGCAGCGAGCAGCAGGTCAGAGTCGAAATAATCCTCACCGTCCATCAGCTGCAGCAGGTTGAGCAGCTTGTCACTGACTTCGGGGAAATGGTGCCCGATGATGCGGGCGGCATCGGCATGGCTGATACGCTTGCCATGACCGGCCATCTTCAGCAGAGGACGCACCACCAGCCAGCCCACCACGGCCGCTACCGCCGTCAAACCCGTCCAAAAGATAATTCCACGGCCCAGCGGTGATAGCCAACCAAAATGCTCCAGCAGCACAGCCACCAGGAAAAGCGTCACCACGATGCCCACGGCATACAGCACGCCTCGTACCAGAAGGTTCTTATAGTACTTGTGGATAAAGGCGTCCAACGCCTGCCGTATGTCGTTGCCCTCTAGCACTTATAGTAGTCCTTCAGTATGCTCACCATCTGATTGCCGCTTACCACATGCTTTATGACCGTCGAGAGCCACTGCTCCAGGTTGGCCACCACATTGCGCAGAGGAGGCTTCCTCATCTCCACCAGTTTCACGATGCGGCGCGCCAGCACCTCGGGCTGCAAGCCGCCGTTTTCCTCTTTCTCAATGAGGGCGAGGCTGCGCTTGAAGATGGGGCCGTAGTCAGGGTCGTCAAGGGTTGCCTGGCTGTTCTTGCGGCTACCCGTGAAACCTGTGGCAAAGTCACCCGGCTCCACCATGCACACCCTGATGCCGAAGCCCCTCACCTCGGCGGCCAGCGCCTCGGTGAAGCCCTCGATGGCGAACTTCGAGGCCGAGTAGAAGCCCTGGTAGGGCAGTCCCATCAGGCCACCTACCGAACTAAGGTTGATAATCTTGCCACACCGCGCCTTGCGCATGTAGGGTAGCACCGATTGGCTCAAGTTCACACAGCCCATGAAATTGGTACCCATCTGCAGGTCAATCTCCTCGGCGGTAGCCAACTCAAGGGCGCCACCGATGCCCATGCCCGCGTTGTTGACGAGCACATCCACGCGCCCGCGCTCCTCCACTATCCGGGCCACCACAGCACCCACCTCCTCACGGTTGCGCACGTCGCAGCGGCGGTATAGCACCGCACCATCCTCCATCTCACGACGGCAGAGGCCGTAGACCACATGTCCCTTCGCGGCCAACATCGCGGCGGTGGCCTTGCCGAATCCCGACGACGCGCCGGTGATGATGATTATCTTTTGTTCCATATTATGCACAAAAATTTTTGCAAATATACGGTAAAAAACTCGAATTACCCACACACTCTTGAAAAAAAAACCTACCATTTAATAATCAACTCCTTACACCCTGCCACCCGAAAAACAATTTACCCTTCCTGGCTAATTCCAGAGAAAAAGTAAATAATATATTGGCAGAAAACCACTAAAGGGACGACGAGCTATAGGGATCAGTGGCGCCGGATGACCCTGATGACAGGGGCGTCGGAAGCGCAACCGTCTTCGATGTGGCGGAAGTAGAGCCACTCGACGTCATTGGCATAGTCGGCAGCGGTACCGCAGGGCACGACAAGGCGGAGTCCAGCGGCGACATGGTCGAACGAAGTCGGGGCGGCCACGGGTGGCTGCAGGGCCAGCACCTGGAGGAAGCCGAGGGAGAGACACCCGGCGAAAGCGTTGTCGCCGATGGAGGAGACTGTGGCGGGGATGACAAGCGTTTCTATCTCGTCGTGGCCCATGAAAGCACTGTCGGCGACGGCAGTGACGGTATAGATGATGCTGTCGTGCATCACGGAGGAGGGCAGCATGACAAGGGAATTGTAGCGGATGGGCTGCCCCATCCACTCTGCCACGTCGCCGCGCACACTGACGTGACGGTTGGCGCTGTCAATGATGGAGAAGTAGAGCGCGTCGCCTTGCGGACTAACGGTCTGGAAGTCGCATGGCACAAGGCTGCGGCTGGCGAGGACGGCCATAGAGTCGTTGTCCTGCGGCAAAGTGACGCTGTCGACGGCAGCGCTGTCAGAGAGGAAGATGTCGGGCGAGTTGTGCACGACGGTGTGGATGAGGTGGTTACCCGAATAGCGAGTGTAGGTGAGCGTGCGGGTATCATGGCCGTAAGAGACAGAGTACCCATCTTCGGCGACGCCAGTGTAATAGTAGTCGACCGGTTTGGGGGTGGGAATGCGAACGATGGCGCTGTCGAAGGGGATGGGGTCGGGAGCGGCGTCGGGCTGCGGAGCGGGTGCGGTAGGTGCGACATCGGAGTGGGCGGGCGTGGTGTGCAAATGGCGGAGCAGGGGCAAGGCCGACATGGCGATAGCGGTGGAGGTGAGGAGAAATAGCAGTACAAAAGCCACACGGCGCAAAGTGCGGGTGCGGGCGTTGCGGGTGCGGCACCATTGGTCGAGTCCGTCGGTCATGTCGCGCTGCAGCTTGTCGCCGTCGAAACCCTGCAGGCGTTCTATCAGGTTGTCTATGTCGTTGTCTTTCATGATTTCACTTTCCTTAAACGTTCGATGATGCGGTGCAGCCGCTGGTATACGGCGTTGCGCTTGATGCCAAGGGCTTTGGCTATCTCCTCGGCCTCATAGCCGTCGAGACGCATCTGCACGAGAAGCCGGTCATCAAGGGAGAGGAGTGCAAGGAGGTCGTCGATGCTCTCACCGATGTCGTCCTCGACAAGTGGCAGTTCGGCAGGCAGGGACACGAGGGTGGGGGAGGGGTGACGATGCAGATGGTTGAGGACGGTACGGGTGTGCCATATTACCCAGGCGCGTTCCTGCAGTGCGGTCGTTTGGGGCCGCAGGCGCCCATAATGCTCCCACAGCGAGAGGGAAACCTCCTGTACCAGGTCACGGCAACGCTCATAGTCACCATGAGAATGCGCCCAACATAGGGTCCACACCAACCGGCGGTGGCGACGTAGCAACTCGGTGTATGCCTGCTGGCTATGGTTCATCGGCTAATCTGTCTTGGTAGTGTCGGCCGGCGCGGGATACAAGACGTCGCGGATACGACCTTCGCGGAGCAGCTCATTCTTCATGGCGCTGTTGAGCGAACTGACTTCGAGTCCGAAACTTTGGCTGTAGTATTTGTTTGGTCTGCAGCATCCCATCTCTCCTTCAGAACAAGGATTATCGCCGTATAGCGGATGTAACGTATTCGGGGTGGCCACCGCAGCATTGCCATCACGTTCAAGTTCCCACGGAGTGCCGCGATAACAGAAATCCCATAAACGTGTATCTTTTTTTGAGACAATCTGCAATGGTCCTAAAAGATGTTTCAACGCTGTCACCTCGACCGACTGTAGATTACGGAAAATGATGCTGTCGGTGATGATGGCGACATGGAGGGCGGCATTGTCGTTCAACACCAAGTCGGACCGATAGACCTGCTGCCCGCGGAGAGCCACGCTGAGTGTATAGGCGCCTGCCGGAAGGGGTTCGGTGGCAAAGTAACCCTCCTCGTCGCAACACGCTGTGGCTGCGGTGTCAGCCCCTCGGATGAAATACAGCAGGCTATAAGGCTGCGGCACGTTGGTCAGATGGTCGACCACCGTACCCATCACTATCACGCTGTCGGTCGTGGAAGACTCCTGTGCACGGAGGGGAACAATGCAAAGCAGGAGCATCAGGCTGAGGAGGAGGCTATTTCTTTTCATGGCGTATGAGTTTGTCTTGAAGCAGGCGCAGGGGCAGCGTATCGATTGCCACGGTGTTGTAGTGGCCCCAGTAGTCTTGGTCATAGTCGCTCTTGCCGAAGGCCCTCACGAGGGACTGCGAGCCACCGGCAAGGGTGTCGGATGGGAGCTGTTCGTTGTTAGCAGGAGAGAAGTCGGTCATCGTCCATTCGATGCACCGCTGCCAGCGCTGGTCTGGCACACTGACATAGCGCGAAGCGAGATGGTAACGATGGGTGTTGTAGTAGTGCGTCAGGGTGTACTTCCCGTCACGCACGTCGTATATCCACGACGAGCTGTCGGCCTCGATGGTAAGCTTGTTGTAGTGTACGCCAACCCAACTTTCCTGTGGCGCCGTCATGCTGAGAGGTTGCAGGGAGGAAGAGATGCGGACAATGGCCAGATCGCTTTTGCGGATAACATAGTCGTAGACTACCGTGGCCGACCTGTAGCGTCCAATGCCCCGAGAACGCACGAGATAGTAGATGACACCATTGTCAACAAACTCCTGTACGGGTTCGAAAAAGTGCAGACGGAAAGCCAGCGCAAAGTTGGCCTTGGGAGCCTCCAGCAGGTCGAAGAAAAGCTCGTTCTCAGAGAACTCAAGCATCTCTTCGACTCCGTCCTTGTCCTTCACCTTTTGCTCCAGCAACCGACGGTCATAGACCAGCAGGCGGTGACGCAAGATAGACTTGTAGTTGGTAGCCATCTCACGGGCGTTGGGGTCGAAACGGTAGAAGCGCTTGGCGTCGTTGTGGCAGTAGCCGCGGCGCATGACGTCGAGGACAGCCTCGTCGAAGATATAGAGCTCGTCGTCGACGGCACGCCAATCACGATAGAAGAAGGTATTACGGGTCATCCGACGGTGATAGTTGTCGGGAATCTTTTTGATGGCCGCCTTGAGCAGATGGTTGCCCTCACGGTAGCTTTTCACCTGCACCTCTTGCAGTTGAATCTCCTGTACTTTGAGCCTGATATGACTGTGCTTCTGAAGATAAGTCACCGGCAGGCGTACACTCTCATAGCCTACCGAACGCACAAGTACAGTGTCGCCTTCGTGGCCGGCAGGCAGCTTCAGCGTGAATTCGCCGTCATCGTTGCACGATACACCAATCGAGGTTCCGAGGAGCTGCACTGTGGCGTAGGGAACACCGCGTACACCCGCAGTCACGCGCCCTTTCAGCACCAGCATCCCCTCCTGTGCCCAAAGCACAGCAGGGAGGAACATCAGTAATATGACAACAATTCGCCGCATTTTACACATATATAATACCCACTTTTTTACCCAAATCTTACAGGAGGGTATATTTTTTTTCAAAAAAGGGCCGGAAGGCATTCTGCTTTCCGGCCCTAAAGAGTTAATTCTTTTGAGATTACACTTACTGACGCTCGAACGTGGCAGTATTGCTCTCGTTGCCGTCCTCGGCAAGGATCATCGTGCTCTTGTTGAGTTTCACAATGTCGAGTTTGATGCTCATGCTCGCACCAAAGGCAGAGACCGAGATGGTGAGGTCGTCGCCATCGATAGCATAGGTGGCGGCGGAAATGCCTTCGATGGTGACCTTATTGTCGGCCGAGAACTCCCAAATAGCACCGACACTGGCGTCCATGGAGGTGCTGGAACCGCTTACCTGGGTGCATTTCCATTTACCGACGATGAGATCCTCGTTCTTCTGGCAAGAAGTGAAGGCCATGCTGAGGGCCACGAAGCACATCATGAGTGCTGCAATTCTGAACTTTTTCATTGTTTTGAGGTTTTAATGAATAAATTGGGTTAAAAAGGGGTTCTTACAGGGGTTTGGCAAACACGGCACGCTGCATCAGCGGCTTGGTGTTGTACTGAGTCTCCCAGATTTTGACAGCCTCATTGCCGATAATCTGGGGGTTGGTATAGGCAGTATGCACGCCGAATTTGATGGCGGACTCGTTCATGTCGCTGTAGTAGATGCTGTGAACGCCACGCTTCTGCCACTCGGGCAGCACACCGTTGAGCAGCAGGTCAATGGTGTCGAAATGCTTCAGGTCGTGCAGAATATGGTACCACCCAAAGGGGAAGAGCTTTCCGTTAGCCTTCTTGTAGGCACGGGTGAGGTCGGGAATACTGAGACCGAAAGCCACCAGCTTGTCGTTCTCGTCGACAACAAACTGTACGAAGTCGAGGTTTACGAAGGGGAAGTATTCATCAATATAGACCTTGATTTCCTTCTCCGTCATGGGAACGAAGTCGTAGAGGTCCTTGAACGAATCGTTGATGGCGTGGAAGAACTGCCAGGCATAAGGGATGAGTTCTTTGCGGTGCTTGACTTTGACGAGATGGAGATGGTATTTCTCCATGATAAGCTTGTTGAGGCGCGCCACCTTGTCGGGCACGGGCTGGTTAGCCTGCATGGAGTATTGCTGCCACTTGCACTTTATCTCGTAGCCCGCGCGCTCGATGAAGCGGACGTAGTACTCGGGGTTGTAGAGCGTCGAGGTGTTCTGGCGGGCGTCAAAGTTGTCGATGACCCAGCACTCCTTGTCCATGTCGGTGAAGCCGAAAGGTCCCTCGATCTCCTCCATGCCGTTGGCACGGCCGTATTCTGCCACCTTGTCGAGCAGGGCGGTGAAGACGTCGTAGTCTTCTATGAAGTCGAACCAACCGAAGCGGACGGCCTTCTTGTTCCAGTGCTCGTTGACAGTGCGGTTGATGATGGCAGCCACGCGGCCCACCACCTTGCCGTCGCGCCAAGCGAGGAAGAGTTCACGCGAGCAATGTTCCAGCGAGGGATTCTTCTTGGTAAGAAGGTTCACCTCGTCAAAGTCGAGTGCCGGGATGTAGCTCGGCACATCCTTGAACAGTTTATTGGGGAAAGCAATGAACTTGCGCAGTTCACGGCGATTGTCTACAGTCTTGACAACAATTTCGGCCATATAGTGTTCCGTTATTTCGTGATAACGTTATTTCAGTAATATCGAAGTTCCTACAACACTTCCTGGTTCTTGAAAGCCTTGTATATCTTCTCCACGGCGATATCAATCTGCTCGTGGGTATGTGTAGCCATCAGGGCGAAGCGGATGAGGGTCTCATCGCTGGGCACGGCAGGGCTGATGACGGGCGTTACGAAGACACCGTTGACCAGCAACTCGTGGGTGATGGTGAAGGTCTTCACGTTGTCGCGGATGAAGAGGGGGATGATAGGCGTCGACGTGTTTCCAATCTCGAATCCCAGATCCTTGAAAGCCTTGAAGGCATAGCGCTGGTTGTCCCAAAGGGCTACGTTGCGCTCCGGCTCGCTGCGCATAATGTGCAACGCTTCGAGGACCGAGGCGGTGCTTGCCGGCGTGATGCTGGCGGTGAAAATATAGGGGCGCACCGAGTGCTTCATCCAGTTGATGGTGTCCTTGTCGGCAGCGATAAAACCGCCCACCGAGGCAAGGCTCTTGCTGAAAGTACCCATAACGAGGTCGACCTGCGGCAGCATGTTGAAGTGGTCGCAGGTGCCGCGGCCTTCGCGCCCGAAGACGCCGAGTCCGTGGGCCTCGTCAACCATCAACGTGGCACCGTATTTGTCACATATCTCCACCATCTTGTCGACTTGGGCCACATCGCCTTCCATCGAGAAAACACCGTCGGTGACCACCAGCTTGGAGGCCTCGAGGGGCACCTTGGCGAGCACACGCTCCAGGTCGGCCATGTCATTATGTTTATACTTCTGCGTGGAGGCAATGGTGATAAGGCGGCCCTCCATGATGCTGGCATGGACACGCTCGTCATAGAACATATAGTCGCCACGGCTGCAGATGTTGGGAATCACACCACTGTTGGCCAAAAAACCTGCCGAGAAGAGCATCACCCCGTCCTTGCCGAGGAACTCGGCCAGCTCGTCCTGCAGCTGGATGTGGATATCCAGCGTGCCGTTGAGGAACGGCGAACCTGCACAGCCTGTGCCATACTTGTCAATGGCCTTCTTGGCTGCCTCTTTCAGACGCGGATCGTTGGTGAGGCCAAGGTAGCTGTTCGAGCCGAACATAAGCACCGGATGGTCATAGCCTGTAACATAGACCTCAGTGTTTTGAGGGCTGCAGATAGGAGTGAAGTAAGGATAAATACCCAGGGCTCTCATCTCCTGGGGATAGGTGTATTGAGCTAACTTTTGTCGTAGTGGCTTCATATAATTTTAACATTAAACTAAAGTGCAAAGTAACAAAAAAGTTTTCAATTAGCAGCAGTTTTAAATGTTAAAAATGCGTGAAGACGCTCTGTCAGACGGCTGGCACCTATTCTAAATGTCTGATTGTTAATATAGTCACTGCCTAATATTTTTTCAGCCATCTCCGCATACTGCAGGGCTTCCTCGGGGGTGGAAATGCCTCCGGCAGCCTTGAAGCCAACCCTTTTTTTGTTAAAATTAACGTTTCTATTAACCACATTTAACATCACCTCCGCCGCCTCCGGAGTGGCTCCTACAGCTATCTTGCCCGTGGAAGTCTTGATAAAGTCGGCACCCCCGTCAATAGCCAGTTGTGCCGCGCGTTCGAGGAGGGTGGGGGAGGGGAGTTCGCCGGTCTCGAGGATGACCTTGAGAAGATGGTTGCCGCAAAGTGCCTTGATGGCCGCCACTTCGTCGCGCACTGTCGCTTCGTCGCCGGCCAACAACGCTCCTCGGCTGATCACCATGTCTATCTCGTCAGCTCCCTGTTCCAGCGCATACTTTACCTCGGCCATCTTCAACTCCAACGGCAGTTGTCCGTGAGGGAAACCACCGGCCACCGACGCCACACGGATGCCGCTGCCCGCAAGCACACGGCTCGCCACAGCGACAAATCGCGGATAGACACACACGGCAGCTACCGTCTGTCCATCGGCCGTCAACTGCAGGGTGCGGCGGCAGAATGCCTCCACCGACTGCTCGTTGTCGGTGGCGTTGAGCGTCGTGTTGTCGATGCACGAGAATACCCTGGACAATAAAATCCTGTCAGTATCTTTCAATTTTCAACTTTCAATTTATAATTTGACTTATCTTCTCCACTCTCCGCTCATGGCGGCCCCCCTCGAAGGGAGTGTCGAGGTATTCGTCCACTATCTGCAATGCAGTTTCCTCGCTGATGAAGCGGGCGGGCATGGAGATGCAGTTGCAGTCGTTGTGCTGACGGCCCAGATGGGCTATCTCCGGCGTCCAGCACAAGGCACAACGCACATGGCGGTATTTGTTCACCGTCATCTGCACTCCGTTACCGCTTCCGCAGATAACGATGCCACGCTTGTACTCACCCTTCTCTAGGGCGCTACCCACCTGATGGGCAAAGTCGGGATAGTCGCAACTGTCGGTCGAGTGGGTGCCGAAGTCCTTCACCTCGAAGCCACGCTCACGCAGATGCTCTATAACCTTTAGTTTCAATTCATAGCCCGCATGGTCGCAGGCAATAGGTATTATTTCCTTCATTTCATTAGTATTTATTCCGTGTGCAAAGGTACAATAAAATAAACGAACCGACAACCTTTTGTTATCAACACATCCCAGTTGACACCTTTGTTAATCATTGTCAATAGCCGTGTTGATAAAATTGTCCTGTTGACAAATACCCGTTTTTCAGCACCTCTTTCAACAAAAATACACCGTCGTAACTTCACTTTTTGGAAATTCACTTTCCTATGTTTATTCCAAAATGAACCTGTTGTTAAAAAGAAGAGAAATCATTTCTGTATGAACGCCTTTTGTTGTTCACACCGATGTTAATAGCTGTTGACTGTCAAAGCCACCTCAGCCATCGTTAACCCAGTTATCAACCAAATTAACACCCATAATAAATAACAAAAGAATTAAAAAAATAAAAGAATATTTATTATTGGATTGTGGATTGTCAGTGAAAGAAAGGCAATGCTATATTGATTTTATTTCGTATCTTTGCAATTTCAAATCAAATACTGAAAAGGTTATGACCAACGCGGAACTGAAGCAGGAAATACTGCGACTGAAAAAGGAAAAGAACGCCGTAATCCTCGGCCACTACTACCAGCGGCATGAGATTCAGGAACTGTCCGACTTCGTCGGCGACAGTCTGGCTTTGGCGCAGGAAGCCCAGCGTACCGAGGCCGACATCATCGTCTTCTGCGGCGTGCATTTCATGGCCGAGACAGCCAAAATCCTCAATCCGCAGCGCAAAGTGCTCCTGCCCGACATGGAAGCCTCCTGCTCGCTGGCCGAGAGCTGCAAGGCCGACGACTTCGCAGCCTTCAAAGCCCAGCATCCCGACCACATGGTCATCTCCTATGTCAACTGCTCGGCCGAAATCAAGGCCCTCTCCGACCTTATATGCACCTCCGGCAACGCCGAGAAACTGGTGCGCTCGCTCCCCGAAGAGCAGAAGATTATCTTCGCCCCCGACCGCAACCTAGGCGGCTACATCAACCAGGTCACCGGCCGCAATATGGTCCTCTGGAACGGTGTCTGCACCGTCCACGACGCCATGCAGGCCGAATCGGTGCTGCAGCTCAAGGCCGAACACCCTGACGCCCCTGTCATCGCCCACCCCGAGTGCAACCCCGCGCTGCTCAAGGTGGCCGACTTCGTGGGTTCCACCAAGGCCATGCTCAACTACATCAAGGCCAGCCAGGCCAAACGCTTCATCGTGGCCACCGAGACAGGCATCCTCTACGAGATGCAGCGCGAGAACCCCGGCAAGGAGTTCATCACCCTGCGCGACAACAAGAGCTGCGCCTGCGACGACTGTGCCTACATGAAGCTCAACACCCTCGAGAAGCTTTACAAATGCCTGCGCGACGAGCAGCCCGAGATACTGATGAGCCCCGAGATGATCGAGGCCGCCAAGCGCCCCATCGTCCGCATGCTCGACATGAGCCGCCAGCTGGGCATCATCAAATGACCCCCCGCCAGCTAAAAGAAAAACGGCACTTCGCCGGCGCAAAAAACCCTTCGATGAAGCGCCGCAGCGATATCAACAACTACCACGGCAGGCATGTCTATATGCTTACTTTGGTGGTAGAAGGCAGGCGTCCCCTTTTGGGTTCTATAGAAGGTAAAGAGGATGTGGTGCAATTTAAACCCTCGTCGCTTGGAAACGAAGTGATGAAGTGTTGGTATGCTATTCCAAAGTTTCATCCAGAGGTAAAGTTATTAGGGTTCCAGTTGATGCCGGACCATTTGCATGGCATCCTTTTTGTAAAGGAGGAGATGGAAAAACACTTGGGGCAGGTAGTCAGTGGCTTCAAATCAGGCTGTAACAAGGCTTACAGAACATTTATTGGAGAGGCGGTGCCTCTCCCTGCGCAAAGTGAGTATTCAGATGTTTATGCGTATGAAGCGGCGATGCCGCTTCCCCTCCCATCGGAATACCGTCTCAAAAAAGACGACCGCCACCATGGCCTCCTCTTTGAGCGAGGCTACAACGACCTCATTGCAAAAGGTTATGACATGCTTCCTCGCATGACTGCCTATATTATCGACAACCCCCGTCGCCTCGCCGTACGTAGGGCTCACCCCGACTACTTCCGTGTGCGGTTCGACGTCGAGGTGGCGGGCCAGACCTATGCCGCCATCGGCAACCGCTTCCTCCTCACGCATCCCGAGAAGGTGCAGGTGCAGCTCTCCCGCAGTCTGACGAAAGAGCAGGTTGCCGAGCGGGTACAGCATTACCTCGCGCTCGCCCGACAGGGCGCCGTCCTCGTCTCTCCGGCCATCTCCGAAGGTGAGCGGGCCGTGATGCGTGCCGCCCTCGACGAGCGGCTGCCACTCATATTCCTTACCCCGTGGGGGTTCACCAAGTTCAGCAAGCCCGGCCATCAGTATTTCGAGGCCTGCAGCGAAGGCCGCTTCCTCATCCTGGCCCCATGGGAACACCAGAACGAGCATATCACGCTCACCCGCGCGATGTGCCTTTCCTTGAACAGTATGACAAAACAAATATGCAACTTATGATAGGACAACCCCAAGTTTACGAAGCCCTCGAGCGGATGGGCATCCCGTTCGACTACTACGAACATCCCGAGGCACCCACCATCGAGATCGCCGCCCAGTTCTACCGCGGCGAGGGTACTACGCTCTGCAAGAACCTCTTCTTCCGCAACCACAAGGGCAACCGCCACTACCTCGTCATCATGGACTCGCGCTTCCCTATGGACATCCACGACATGGAACACCGCCTGCACCAGGGCAAGCTCTCCTTCGCCAGCCCCGAGCGCATGATGCGCTACCTCGGTGTGCGGCCCGGCAGCGTGTCGCTGTTTACACTTGTAAACGACCTTAACCACGAGGTGACCCTCTTCGTCGACCGCCACCTGCTGGAGGCCGAGAAAGTGAGCTTCCATCCCAACGACAACCATGCCTCGCTGGTGATTACACGCGACGACATGATGAAGTTCGTCCAGCAGATAGGAAACCCCTACGAGATTGTTGACTTGTACGACCCCAATTGTTGATAACTCATCAAAATCCAACGTTTCACGTGAAACAAAACAGTGAGGGCCGTCGCGATGCCGGCCCTCACTGTTTATAGCTGTTCGTATATTCAGTCTTGCAGTATAACGGAGGTGCTGCCCGTGACCGGGGCGGCGTTGCCGCCGCCATAGACGTTGCCTGTGACATGGGCCGAGCCACTCAGCGTCACCTGCGGATTGCCGGTGACCACGGCTGTGTTACCCATGCCGCCGCCAAAGACGTTGGTCGCCTGGCCACCCGTTATATTCACCACGGGGTAGTCGGCATTGGGACTGTAAGCCGCCGCGTCGCCGCCACCGAAGACGTTGCCGTTCACGGTGCCACCGTTCACGGTGACGGTGATCTTGCCGTTCACATCGGCTCCTTCACCGAGGGCGCCGCCGAAGAGGTTGCCGTTGACGGTTCCTTTGTTGAGAGTGACAATGGTGGTGTTGGTGCTGTTGGTGTTGACATCACCGAGGGCCGAACCGCCGTAGACGTTGCCGTAGACGGTGACGCCGCCGCTGTTGGCAGGACTGTCGCCGAGGGTGACGCTGACATTGCCGTTTACCGAGGTGTTGGAGCCGTAGCCGCCGCCAAAGACGCCGTCGCCGCTCTCGCTGTTGCCCACGGTGCCGCCGTCGATGTGCATGGTGACGTTGCCGACGGTACCGGTATTGTCCGAACCGCCATAGACACCGTCATTCACAGTGCCACCGGTCATGGTGACGTTGACGGTGGGTATCGTCGCTGCATTGCCATAGGCACCGCCGCACACTTTGTTTTCCACTGTGCCGCCAACGACATATACGTTAGAGACTTGTTTCACGTAACCGGTATAACCGCCGCCGTAGACGTTGCCGCCGCCGTTGCCGGAAATCTCAGCCTCGTCGGCAACCACAACATTGGAATTGTTGACACTGGCCTCCTGGCCGTTTTGTCCACGTCCAGCACCGAATACCTGACCTCCAACGGTCAGGTTTACAGTCTTGACATTTGGGCCGCCTACAAGTGCGTCACCGCCGACATAGATGTATGAGTTGCCATCAGAGCGGGCTGAGTTGGATCCACCCGAAGAGCCTGTTCCATTGGCACCTGCTGCAATCCATCCTTCAATGGTGCCACCCGTCACTATGATTCTGCGGCTTCCCGGCGAGTCAGAGTCGGCAGCTCCTCCAAAGATAGCTCCGTGGATCAGGCCGCCCTTGATTCTGGCTGTAAATGTGGGATTCTCATCACTTGATGGGGCGTAGGTTCCTTTGGCACCATCGGTGCCACGTCCTCCATTCAGGCATCCCATTTCTCCACCTTCAATAACTACATAACGTATGCCGGGATAATTATTGCTGCCTTGGTTGGGTCCGCAATAGAATGAGTTTCGATAACCACCGCCACCGGAGCCATTTTGGTTATTCCAATAATCATGTTGATATTCTCCGCTTTTGACAACAAGGTCGAATGTCTTTGCATCTCTATTTGTATTGCTGCTATAAGTGACTTGTTGCGAAAAGAATAGCTGGGCGCCTGCTGAGACGGACAATAGGTTATTGGTATTGGTTGCTCTGTCATAGTCGCATCCTAAGATTGATTTTACATAGTAACGAGCACTTACTGTCTGTGTGGATGACTTGACAAAGCTTAGCTCATTAAAAGTGCCGCTCTCCACGCGGATAGTATAGTTCAATTCTGTTGTGGCATTGGCGTTGATGCCCTGAAGAAGATTTACTGTTCCTGTGCAGCCGCGACCGACAATCACGTCATGATTTGCAGCGGTAATGGAATAAGAACCCATACTAAACTCGATGTTCTCAAATTTTGTGTTGGCCTGTAAGGTCAGATTATTACCGCCGTCGCCTCTCAGTGTGGACCCTGCGTTTGCACCTTGGGTGCCCTCGGGATAATAGGTCGAAACGGTGACAGGATAATTGATGTTGGTGATTCTTTTGCCGGTGGTTCCGCCAAAGTTGAAGTTTGAACCTGTCGAATGTAGAACGATGAAGTTGCGTTCATAACCTACATTCTGTTGTTGGATGGCGTTTGCAGCATCCCCGTTTGCCTTTACCACATACGCTATGGCCCACACGGCTTCCAGTTCCACCTCCATGCCGTATTCGGCAGTAGGGGCAAAATAGATTTCGGTCTCGGCATTGATGACTGCACCCGTGGTAAGGGCTGTGCCGCTGCTGGCGACACTATAGACGGAGCCACCCGACACGCTCTTCAGGCGCCAGCACTGGAAGCCGCGCCAGCCGGTCCATGTGTCAGTATTGGTACCATCCCAAGTGCTCCCATAGGTGGGGCGCACCTGGAAGGGGTTGGGTATCGGCTTGTAGGGGCAGCGGCCTGTGCCGTCAGCATTCTCGCGCTCCAATGTCTTGTAGTATACAAAAGTGTTCTCGTTCTCACCGCCCACGTTGACCTTGGCGCCACCTACGTAGTTGGCGTTGCCGGGCTGCACGTAGTCAGAACTCGAGGCGGTATAGTCAGCGCTTCCAGTCATCACTATGCCGTCGCCGTAGTAGGTAATCTTCACGTCGGCGGGGTTGAGGCTATGCAGCTGCTCAGGCAGCGAGGCGTCGCTGTAGTAGCTCCAGCGGTGGTCCTCGCGGTCGTCGAGGATGACCATAGTGCCGCTGACTCCGGTAGTGATATAGTCGCCCATAGCCACGTCGGAGGTGGCATAGTTGGTCCTCGTGGCTATGGCCATGATGATCTGGGGGTTGGTGAGCTGCACGGGGGCGCTGTAGGTGGGCGAACTGGCCGTGGGGATGGTGCCGTCGGTGGTGTAGTGGATGGTGGCGCCGGCTTCGGCGGTGATGGCCGCCAAGCCGCTGTTGCTCACCGTGATGGTGGGTGCCGCCAGCTGTATCTGGAAGGTCTCTGTGGCCACCGGCGAGCCGTGGCCGTCGCGGATGGCTATGGCCTTCACCGTCGTGGGGCTCGTGGTGAGTTCGAAGGAGCCTGTATAGGGGGTGCTGCTGGCCGTCGGCGTGCTGCCGTCGGTGGTGTAGTAGATGGTGGCGCCGATGCTGGTGGTGGCGAGGCTGATGGTGTTGCCGCTACGTGTGATGGTGGGTGTCGCCATGGGGCCGTAGGCCGTGACGGTGGCGGTGGCCGTCTTGTTGCTGGCACCGGTGGCCGAGGCCGTGACGGTCAGCGTGGCCGTCTGGTCGGAGGGAATCTGCGTCGAGTGCGTCACCGTGGTGCTGGTGCCTGTGGCGGGGGTGCGCGTCAGGTAGCTGGCGGCGGCACCGCTGAGGGCCCAGGTGAGGGTGACGGCAGGGTGGGTCTCCTCCATGTTGGTGAAACCCTCGGTGCTGGTATAGAGTGTGCCGTTGTAGTAATAGTAGGTGTTGCCGCCACCGGTGAGGGTGGTGTGGGCGGGGGTGTTGTATGTCGTCGCTGTGGCCGAGGCCGACGAGGTGAAGGCCTGGCTGCCCTCGTTGTAGTAGAGTGCTGCCGAACTGGGGCTTATCGAGGGACCGCTGATGACGGTCTCAGTAGTGACGTTCTGTGCTATGGCGGCACGTGTCAGGGTGAAGGTCTGTGTCCCTTCGTAGCCGCCCTTGGTGACGGTAAGGGTGACGACGATATTGCCCGTGGGGTTGCCTGTGATGGTCACCAGACCGTCGCTGCTGACCGAGGCGTAGGCGCCGCCGGTAGTGACTGTCCAGGTGCGTGTGGCGTCGCCCCAGCTGGTGATGCTGGCGGGTTGCGTAGTGGTGGCGTCAGTGGTGGTGGTCCAGTAATAGGTCGGGGTGGTGGCGTTGTTGTAGTTCCTCACCGAAGCGTAGTAATATGCTGGTGTGTAGGTGCCGGTGACGTTGCCCGTGAGCTGTATTCCGCCGCCCGACAGGCCTGCTGCCGCCGTGATGCTTATCGTCGGGTTGGACAGCGTGCTGCTGTTGATGGTGATGGCCAAACCGGTAAAGTTTTGACTGGCATTGCTTTGGTTTACAATGAACCCAGAACCGTTGTATCTGACATAGCCGCGGGTGTTGCCGGCGCGGTTAAGGTAGTTATTGTTTATTCGCCATTGGTTATTACTAGTTCCTAATGAAAATGTACCGTTTGTTAAGGCACTACCGTTCGATCCCGTAAAGTATTTTGAATCGTCGGTATACGAATGGACATTACGGCTGGTACCACCCATAGTGTTGTTGGCAACCCAGATGGCGTTCTTGTTGAACGTGGTGCTTACTCCGGGGTTGCCGCCGTTGTTGATAAGGTAGCCGTAGGTGGCATTGTAGAAAATGTAGGCATTGTTAGCCGTCTGTGCCATTGCCGGCAAAGCGGTGCCGAGTAACATCAGCAGGGCCGCGCCCCGCAACAAGTAGTTCTTCAAACTTTTCATCTGCTGTGATTTTAGTCTGCAAAAGTAATTTTATTTTACTAAATAAAATAGGATACAAGTATTAATGTGATTTTTTTGCGTGTAAAAGTAATATTTTACCCCTGTTTCCGTTATCACCGATATGAAGAAAAACAACCTCCTCGACGTCAGTCTAGCCAGTATGAAGGATTTTGTGGCCAATACAGTCTCTGTTGGCGACGACCTAAAGCTGATCGACCTGCTCAATCTGCCCGATGTTGTGTTCGAGCCTTTCCGCACCCACCACACCACCGCCGTCTTCTTTTTCGAAGGGGAGTACGACGTCTCCGTCAACATGCAGCGCTTCCACCTTCAGGCACCCTGCCTGCTGCAGCTGCTGAGCGACGAGACCGTGCAGTACCACTCCGCGACGCCGCATCCCAACGCGACATGCATCATCCTCTCTCGCGACACCACCAACGGCTTGGTTATCAACCAAAGCGACAAGTTTGCCTTCTATCGCTCGGTAATGGAGAACCCTGTGGTGCACTTCTCCGACGACTACCGCCCCACCATGGAACTCTTCATCGCCTCGGTGCGCGAAGTGCTTCGCCACGCCGACAACCCCAACCGCCTCGAAGCCGCTCAGAACCTCATACAGGCCTTCTTCCTCAGCATGCCGCAGCTCAAGAAGGCTCCCCAGATTGCCCAAAGCCACAGGGACGAGCTGATGTTCCGCTTCCTGAACGTGCTGCGTGAAAACTTCCGCAGCGAGCGCACCATCGAGTTCTACGCCAAAAGCCTCTGCCTCTCGCCCAAGCACCTGTCGAAGGTGGTGAAGCAGGCGAGCGGCCGCACGGTGCACGACTGGGTCGACGAGTATGTGATTACCGAGGCCAAGGCCCTGCTGCGCAGCACCGACATGACCGTCTGCCAGGTGGCCGACGCCCTCGGCTTCGCCTCACAGCCCCTCTTCACCAAGTTTTTCCGCCGCGCCGCCGGCCTCAACCCCACCGACGTGCGCAAGAAGAAGAGTCTGAATAACTAGCCTATGCATAAACAAGAATACACCGTCAGCGAGCCGCTGGAGCTGCTCGAATTCCTGATAAAACAGATGCCCGACAGCAGCCGCACCAAGGTGAAGGAGCTGCTGGCGCACAACGTCTATGTCGACGGCCGCCGCACGTCGCAGTTCAACTTCCCCCTGCAGCGCGGGATGAAGGTCTCCATCGAGAAAGCCTCCTTCCAGGACCGCCTGCGCCCGCGCGACCTCGACATAGTCTACGAGGACCAGCACCTGCTGGTGGTCAACAAGCACGAAGGGCTGCTCAGCAACAGCAAGCACCCCAACGACAAGACCGTCATCACCGTCCTCAACCAGTATCTGGCCGCCTCGCACCAGCGCTGCCACGCCCATATCGTCCACCGCCTCGACCGCGACACCAGCGGCCTGATGGTGGTCAGCAAGAGCAAGGAGGTCTCGCAGAAATTCGAGGAGGACTGGAAGGGCATGGTCTTCGACCGCCGCTATGTGGCGGTGGCCTGGGGCCACATCGAACCCCCGAAAGGCGAGGTGAAGAGCTGGTTCACCGACGGCGAATACTGCGTCCTCTCATCGCCCACCGACAACGGCGGCAAGCTGGCCGTGACCCACTACGAGGTGAAGCAGACCTCGCGCCGCTACAGCCTCGTCGAGCTCAAACTCGACACCGGCCGCCGCAACCAGATTCGCGTCCACCTGCGCGACCTGCAGCACCCCGTGGTCCACGACCCCATGTACGGCTACAAAGACGACCTCTCGCCGGTCAACCGGCTCTGCCTCCACGCCTTCCGCCTCTGCTTCACCCACCCCGTCACCGGCCGTCGGCTGAAGTTCGAAACTCCCGTCCCAGCCCCCTTCTTGAAGCTGATGGAAATCTAAATTAGGTCGCGCGCGACCTATCGCCCACACCCCTAGCAAGTCCCTCCATGGTCCCTCCGTAACCCCTCCGTAGTCCCTCCGTAGTTGGTCCGACTGCGGTCGGACCAACGTCGTGGAAAACACGAAGTTAATGCGTTCGTAATACGTAGTAAATTGATACTCGGCCGATAGAATAAAAAACGGCGTGCCGCGACAGTCGTGGGAAGAATTCCGTGGACTGTTGCGGCACGCCGTCCGGTGCTGTTAAAAAATGTTGATTAAATCGTGCGCGATATAAATTCAGAGCGTCTCTTTGAGGTCGGTCAGGAAGCGGCGCACCTCGGTGAGGCGGTTGATGATTTCCTGTTTGGGGTCGTCGAGGGGACGCATGCGGAGTTGCTCGCGGACGCCGTCGAGGGTGTAGCCGCAGTCGCGCGTGAGGTGGCGGATGCGCTGCAGGATATTGATGTCGTGCTCGGTGTAGGAGCGCACGCCGCGTTTGTTCTTCACAGGGTGCAGTTCGCTGAACTCCGTCTCCCAGAAGCGCAGCACCGACTGGGGCTCCCCCAACAACTCAGCCACCTCGCTGATAGAATAATATAACTTCTTGTTTTCCATAACTTCTTTTTTAAGACTTCGAGACATCAAGACAACAAGACCTCAATAATTTCACTTTTCACTTTTCAACTTTCAATTTAAGCCTCTTCCCCTCTTCTTCTCCCCTTGGAGTTAAGTAGACAGTAGTTAAGTAGTTAAGACAAATGCTTTAGTCTACCCTGCTACCAGCATCGGTATTGTCCTTTCACTCCCCTTCACTCCCTCTCACTCCCCTTCACTACTTTACTACTTTACTCCTCTACTCCCTCACTCTTCCACTCTTCGCCCTCAATAATTTCACTTTTCACTTTAAGACTCCCCTCCTCAATACGAATAGTACCCATTATTCTCCAGATAGGTCTGTTTCTTCTCGTATTTCACGTCGCGCAGGGCGTCGGCTTTGATATTGATTTGGAAGAACCAGCTCTTGTAGTAGCCGAAGGGGACCCAGTTGAAGCGCATCTCCCAGCAGTGGAGGTCGCGGTAGATGTCGACCGAGGTGTAGGACATGCCTTTGTTCGAGATGTCGTAGCCGGTCGACATGGCGACGCGCCAGTTCTTGGTGAGGCTGATGTTGGCCGAGAGGGTGATGCTCTGGATGGTCTCGCTCTGGATGTCCAAGAGGGAGGCCACGTAGCGGTCGACGTGCGAGAAGGTGTAGCTGAGGCTGACGTTCCAAGGCACGCTGAAGTCGGCGTAGCCGCCGAGGAGGATGGGGATGGGCACGGCGCTGGGTGTCTGCACGAGGGTGGTGGTGGGACGGCCTCCGGTTCCACCCGCCGAGGCGTTGTCTTTGCCACCAAAGGTGTTGTTGTTGAGGCTGTAGGAGAGCTGTGTGCTCCAGGTGCTGTTCTCCATGCGGAAGAGGCGGTGTTCGGTATTCCAGAGCAGCTGGTTGTGCATGCGGCCGAGGGTGTCGATGACGTAGGGTGAGAAGGAGCCTGTGTAGTTGAGCACGAGGGAGCGGAAGAGTGTGGTGCGGCCGCTGACGGAGAGGCTGCTGAGGTTGAGCGAGTCCTTGGCTAGGTCGTAGCCCATGGCGAGGGTGAGGTTCTCGATGAGGGCCACTTTCTTCACCTCGGCGGCGGTGTCGAAGGGGTTCTGCACCTTTATCTCCAGGTTGTTGCCTACGGAGAGGCGCAGGTTGCCGCTGCGGCCGTCGGGCGGGCCTCCAAAGAGGCTGTTCTGGAAGATGGAGTAGCGGTGCACGTAGCCGGTGGTGTCGGTATATTCTTTCCACCAGCCGAAGCGAGCGTCGCCGAAGTCGGGGTGGTAGGAGAAGCTGACGGAGGGGTTGATGACGTGGCGCACGGCCTTCAGGGGGCCGTATTTGAATTGGAACATGCCGTAGATGCGGGTGGAGAGGGAGGAGGAGACGCTGAAATCGCGGTTGGCGCGGAAGCCTTGGAGCGTGTCGGTGGCGAGGGTGCCGTCGGAGGGGTTGTAGGTGCGGTCGATGGTGCTCCAGTGCCAGCGTTCGTTGTAGTTGAAGGAGTTGGTCCAGTTGAAGAAGCGCAGCACCTTGATGCTGGAGGAGATGGGGATGCTGTGCTTGACGCCGTACTGCATGCGGTTGAGGGTGACGGGGGTGAAGAGCTCGCTGTCGGGGGTGGTGAGGTTGTTCTCGGCGTTGAGGACGTAGGAGAGCGAGATGTTCTCGTACCAGCGGTAGGCGCCGGCGGGGTTGCGGCGGCGCAGAGGGTAGAGGGTCACCGAGGAGAGCGAGATGGAGGGCAGCTTGATGTTCATGATGCCCGTCTGGGCGTTGAACGACTCGCGGGCCGAGGCGGCGAGGTTGAAGTAAGGGCCCAGCTTGGTGGTGTAGCTGATGCTGGAGGTGGTGGTGGAGTTGAAGTAGTCGTTGCGGTTGGTGGTGTTCTTGTTGTAGTTGCGGCTCTGCAGGTTGACGTTGGCCGAGAAGCGGGAGTAGGGGTTGGCCTTGGGGTCCTGGTCGTGCTGCCAGGTGAATTTGAAGTCGTTGAAGGAGTTGAAGTTGGCCGTGTCGCCGCGGATGCCCTCGAAGGTCTGTCCGTAGCGCAGGTCGACGGAGCCCTTGTACTTATAGCGCACGTAGTAGTTGCTTTTGGCCTCGGCGGCCCACGAGAGGTTGGTGTAGAGCTCGCCCAGCAGCGAGAGGTCGAGGTTGTCGTTGACGGCGAAGTAGTAGCCGCCGTCCTTGAGGTAGTAGCCGCGGAAGTTCATCCAGCCGTAGGAGGGGACGAGGATGCCGCTCTGGCGCTGCTTGGTGATGGGGAAGAAGGCGAAGGGGAGGGCCACGGGGGTGGGCACGTCCTCGACGGTGAGCCAGGCGGGACCGGTGATAATCTTGTTGCCGGTGATGAGCTTGCTCTTGGTGAAGTTGATGGCGAAGTGGGGGTGGGCGTAGTTGCAGGTGGTGTAGCTGCCGCCGCTGAGGTACATCACGCTGTCGTTGACTTTCTTCACCTTGCGGCCGTGCAGGAAGCCGTCGCCCTCCTGCGTGATGACGCCCTGGATGATACCTTTCTGGGTGTTGTAGTTGAAGGTGATGTTGTCGGCATGGTATTCGGCGTCGTCCTGCTTGAAGTAGGGGCGTCCTTCGGTGTTGCCGGCGGTGTCGAGGGTGCCGTGGGCCTGGAGCGTCTGGCGGTCGAAGTCAACGATGACGCGGTTGGCCTGCAGGAGCATGGACTGGTAGTCGATGCTGCCGTCGGTGTAGAGGAAGGCCTTGCGGGTGTCAAGGTTCATGGCCACCGAGTCTTTGGCCCGGTATTTGATTATCGCGTCGATGGCGTTGGACGAAAGGGGCATGAGGGTGTCGATGTCGCTTTGTGCAATGCCGGTCAATGGAGCCAACAGCGTCACTATCAGCGTGGAAAGGAGTCTTAGTATATGTCGTTGACGACGAGTCAAGATATTTTAGTTTCTCTGTTTAAAAAATATTTCGTACTTTTGCAGTCTCAATTAGTACTGGTATGAAACGCATAATTGCTATATTTATTGTGCTATTGGTGGCTGCAGGGCCGGTTTTTTCTCAAAAAAAGGATAGCTACCGCGTGCGGACGGTGGTAATTGACCCCGGTCACGGCGGTGCCAAACCCGGCGCCCAGGGCAAGCGTACCCAAGAGAAGGCCATCACCCTGGCGGTGGCCAAGAAGTTCGGCAAGCTTGTGGAGGACAACTACCCCGACGTGAAGGTCATCTACACACGCACCTCCGACGTGGACATCTCGCTGGCCGAGCGCGCCCACATCGCCAACCGCAACAAGGCCGACCTCTTCATCTCTATCCATGCCAACTCGCACCCCACCAGCGCGCCCACCGGCGTGGAGACTTTCGTGATGGGTCTCTCCGAGAGCCGGGCCAACCTCGAGGTGGCCAAGAAGGAGAATGCCGACATACTGCTCGAGGCCGACTACAAGAGCAACGCCGACTACAACGGGTTCGACCCCAACGCCCCCGAGACCTACGTCATGCTGACGATGTTCCAGAACGCTTTCATCGACAAGAGCCTCAACCTGGCACAGGCCATCCAGACACAATACAAACACAACATCAAGACCGTCAACCGCGGTGTGAAGCAGGCCGAGCTCTATGTGCTCTACAAGACCACCTGCCCGTCGGTGCTCACCGAGATCGGTTTCATCAGCAACCCCACCGAGGAGGCCTATATGATCAGCGACGAAGGTCAGGCCACGATAGCGGTCTGCCTCTTCAATGCCTTTATGACCTACAAGTCGACCGAGGAGGGCACCGACCGCATAGCCAACCCCGTCATCAACATCAAGGGGTGGAAGCAGGCGGGTGCCAAAGAGGAGCAGAAACCCGAGCCCAAGCCCGCCGTCGAGGAGAAGCCCGCCGAGCAGATGCCTGTGGTGAAAGAGGAGTCGAAAGAGGAGCCGAAGGCGGTAGCCCCGCAGGAGGTCCCCAAGGCGGAGCCGGCGGTGGAGAAGCTTGTGGTGAAGGAAGAACCGAAGGCACCGGTGGAGGAGAAGAAGCCCGCCGTGGTGGAGAAGAAGGCTGAGCTGGAACCTGTCGTGGAGGTGCCCAAGGAGGCTCCCGTCGAGAAGCCTGTCCCCTCGGCACAGCTGCCCGCCCAGACCCGCCAACCCCGCCAGCCTGTCCAGCCCAGCCCGTCCAGTCAGGCCAGCCCGTCCAGTCAGGCCACTCAACCTAGTCAGCCCAGCAAACCTAGCCAGCCCAGCCAGCATACCTCCTCGGGCGTGCGCTACCGTGTGCAGTTCTGCACCGCCACGCGCAACATGAAGGTCGGCGACCCCGACCTGCAGGGCATCAAGGACTTCCATGTGGCCCATTCAGGCAAGTACTACATGTACACCGCCGGCGACTACCTCACCCTGGCCGAGGCCCGTCAGCGCTGCAAGAAGATTCAGGACGGCACCCGCTTCAAGGATGCCTTCGTGGTGGCCATCTTCCGGGGCGAACGCATCACCCTCGAGCGCGCCGCGCAGATTGAGAGACAGAACAGTAAAGTCAAATAATGCCGGAGGCATGCTCCACGCCGAAGGCGTAATAACACCGTACGCAGTGCGGTGATTAGAAGAAATGAAAGGAGTAACCGTACGCAGTGCGGTGAATAGAAGAAATGAAAGAAGTAACCGTACGCAGTGCGGTGATTGGAAGAAATGAAAGAAGTAACCGTACGCAGTGCGGTGATTGGAAGAAATGATAGAAGTAAAAGACATATCGAAACTCTACGGCGAACAGCGGGCGTTGGACCACGTGAGCCTCACCGTCCAGCCGGGCGAGATAGTGGGTCTGCTGGGCCCCAACGGCGCCGGCAAGTCGACCCTGATGAAGATTCTCACCTGCTTCATCCCGCCCACCGAAGGCGAGGCCTCGGTCTGCGGCCACAGCATCTATGACGACACCCTCGCCGTGCGTCGCTGCATCGGCTACCTGCCCGAGCACAACCCCCTTTACCTCGACATGTATGTACGCGAGTACCTGCGCTTCGCCGCCGGGCTGGGGGGCGTAAAAGAGGTCAACCGTCGCGTCGACGAGATGATCGAGCTCACCGGCCTCACCCCCGAGGCCGACAAGCGCATCGTCCAGCTCTCCAAGGGCTACCGCCAGCGCGTAGGCCTCGCCCAGGCCCTCATCCACGACCCGCAGGTGCTCATCCTCGACGAGCCCACCACCGGCCTCGACCCCAACCAGCTGGAGTTCATACGCAGCGTCATCCGCAACGTCGGCAAGGACAAGACCGTCCTCCTCTCCACCCACATCATGCAGGAGGTCGAAGCCATGTGCACTCGCGCCGTCATCATCAGCAGCGGCCGCATCGTGGCCGACGAGAGCATGACGGGCCTCAACGCCAGCAAACTCACCGAGCAGTTCCACAAGTTAACCCTGAGCTAATATGAATCGTCAAGAACTTATCAACCTTATCCGCGAGCGCCGTTCGTTCCTCTGCGTCGGCCTCGATACCGACCCCGCCAAGATACCCGCCCACCTGCGCGACGCCAAGGACGGTGTCTTCCTCTTCAACCGCGCCATCATCGACGCCACCATCGACCACTGTGTGGCCTACAAGCCCAACTTGGCCTTCTACGAAGCCCTAGGCCTCGAAGGTCTGCGTCAGCTGAAGCTCACCATGGACTACCTCCACAGCCTCGGCAAGCCCGTCTTCACCATCGCCGACGCCAAGCGCGGCGACATCGGCAACACCAGCGAGCGCTACGCCAAAGCCTTCCTCGACCCGCAGGGCGACTTCAACTTCGACTCCATGACCATCGCCCCCTACATGGGCGCCGACAGCGTCACCCCCTTCACCGTCTACCCCGGCAAGTGGGTCATCCTGCTGGCCCTCACCTCCAACAAGGGTGCTTTCGACTTTCAGCTCACCGAGGACAAGGAGGGCACGCCGCTCTACCAGCGTGTGCTCGCCACCTCCAAGCAATGGGGCAACGAGGACAACATGATGTATGTCGTGGGAGCCACCAAGGCCGACATGCTCGGCGACGTGCGCCGCATCGTCCCCGGCAGCTTCCTGCTGGTGCCCGGCGTGGGAGCCCAGGGCGGCAGCCTCGAGGAGGTCTGCAAGTATGGCCTCAACAGCGACTGCGGCCTGCTGGTCAACTCCTCGCGCGGCATCATCTATGCCTCCAACGGCACCGACTTCGCCGAAGCCGCCGCCCGCGAGGCGCAGAAACTCCAGCAGCAGATGGCCGCCTACATCAAATAGAGCGTAATCCCGTGATAACGAAATAACGACAAAGTAATAATAAAACCCAAACAATCATGTACACCAAGTTTCAACAGCATCTTCAGAAAGAGCTGGCCGACATCGAAGCCGCCGGTCTTTACAAACACGAACGCATCATCGAGAGCCCCCAGGGCGCCGAAATCATGGTGAAGGGCAAGAAGTGCCTCAACTTCTGCGCCAACAACTACCTCGGCCTCGCCGACAACCCCGAGCTCATCGCCGCCGCCAAGAAGGGTATGGACGCCCGCGGCTACGGCATGGCCTCCGTGCGTTTCATCTGCGGCTG
>JAEEGL011860813.1_pt1 | contig 57183 bp, 38 predicted proteins | sample 9134231 | NCBI WGS metagenome assembly JAEEGL01 (sample SAMN16246548, study PRJNA631951) | gut metagenome | biome: gut microbiome; feature: rumen; material: fiber-attached | host: Bos | place: Iran: Karaj | collected 2018-10
AATACCTGCCAACGCTGCCCATGCTCGTCACCATGTGCTACCTCGCAGACCGTGGGCTTAACGATGCGCTTATTGCCGTCGGAGGCGAGCCACTGAAAAAGGATTTCTACTGGAGTGTGACTGAGTACAGTGCGAGCGGCGCCTGGCTCGTGACCTTCAGGACGGGCAACGTCACCTACACCTACGGCACCACCTACAAGGACTACAGTAGCGTGGCGCGTGCCATGGCAGCATTTAACCTGTGAGCAAGGCGAACACCTTTCACCTAAACGTGGGCTGTTACAACAGCCCACGAACAAAAAAAACAGAAAATAATACATAACAACATGATTAGCAAAGTTTTAGGGCAAGAAATTGCCGACCTCGAAGAAAGGAAAAACTTCCTCATCGACAATGCAGACAGCGTGGTGGAAATGGACTACCACAAGAGTTTTGAATCAGAAGAGCTGGCAAGGAAAAAGACGGAGCTTTCCGAGGTGTGCATACAAATCAACGACCTCGAAGAGGAAATCAAGCAGTACCGCGAAAACGTCAACCTCGAACTCAAGCCGCTCAAGGAAACAAGGCAGACGTTGCTCGCCGACATCAAGTCAAAGGGTAAGATGGTACGCGAGAAGTGCTACTGCTTCATCGAGCAGCAGGAAAAGATGGCTTGCTTCTACAATGCAGAAGGCATCCTCGTATCGTCACGACCCGCCACACGCGAAGAGCTGAAAGCGCCTACCATCTTCCAAAAGCTGCGCAAAGAGGCATAACAGCGTGCCCGATGGTTATGCCATCGGGAAGTATTAACAATCAAAATCCATAAAAGCAATGAAACCTGAGAATTTGAACATCAACTTCGCACAGGGCGAAGCAGTAAAGGAAATCATCATTCGTGAGACAAACCACGTCAACGAGCCGTTACCCATCCTCGAACCTGAGAAGGTAGGCATCACGGGCACCATCACGGCACCATTCGCCTTCTTGCAGAAACGATGGAATGCGCCGGCAGGATTCACTAACGAGAATGAGCCGCAGATCGACCATGCCCGCACGCACATCATCGTTGACCGAGACAACCTGAAGATGACGCTCGTATGCAACGAGACAGACAAGCGCCATGCCATGACGGTCACAGGACGCATAGAGCTGTCTCGTCAGTTCAAGGCCTTCGGCGTGAACATGGACGTGCACTTTGGCCCGGAAGACCTCGCTAACTTCTTCCGCATCAACCGCTCCTACTTCAAAGACCGTGGAGAGAACATGAATCTCGTATCGCAGTTGAAGTCATTCCGTGCAAAGATTGAGACGGAAGTGGAGCGTGAGAAGAAGGATAACGGCTCGGTCACCGACGTCTACAAGAAGGTAGTCAACTCCAACCTCCCTGATTCCTTCAAGGTCTGCATACCCATCTACAAGGGCGCTGCACCAGAGGAGATAGAAATTGAGGTCATCGCCACAGTCAACGGACGCGACGTAGCACTGGAGCTGATTTCGCCAGATGCTGCCTCCATCGTAGAGGAAGTGCGCGACAGGCTCATCGACGAGCAGATTGGATTCATCAAGGAGCTTGCTCCAGAGATACCCATCATCGAGGTATAGTAGTAATCACAGTGTGCCAGGAGGCTTCCCCTCCTGGCCGCTAAAAAATCTCAAAAAGCTATGGCAACATACACAGGCATAGAATACTACCCCTTCAACGTCGATTTCTTCGACGATGACAAGATAGCACTCATAGAAGGTGAGTTCGGGGTCAAAGGCTCTGTCATTGCCATACGGCTGCTCTGCAAGATTTATCGTGAAGGCTGCTGCTACCAGTGGGGTAATGACGAGTGTCTGCTATTCGCAAGAAAGTCGGGTGCCGACATTGTCCCGAATACGGTGCAGGAGGTGGTCAACGGATTGGTCAGACGTTCCTTCTTCGACAAAGGGGTGTACGACAAGTTCGGGATTCTCACCTCAAAGGGAATACAGCAGCGATATTTCGAGGCAGTAAAGCGTAGGCAGAAGATAGAGGTACGGCGCGAGTTGCTGCTCGTAGACGTCTCCAAATACCCCAACGTCCACATCATAGATCCAAAAGCCACAGTTCCCGCTGCGTCAGCAGCGGGTGACAAGCACACTAAGACAGCCAAGCCAAAAACCACACAGTGCCCTCCAGATTCCCCACCGGGGAAAGCAGAGCGCCCGACGGTTCCCCCGTCGGATAAAAGCGAACCATCAATAGCCGAAGAGATACAGCAGATGAAAGATTCGCCTGTCTGGCTTGAATCGGTCGCCATGAGGTTTCAGATGACGGTGGAACAGGTCAAGGAAAAGCTCTCAGAATTCCTCATCGACTGCAAGGCAAGGGGAAACAACGGACACAGCGCCATGCAGGACGCACAGAAGCACTTCTGCAGCTGGCTGAATATACAGATAGACATCCAGAACAAAACACAGCGCAACAATGGAACAAATAGCCGGTACAATAGGGAGAGCACTCGAAAAGTTGAACAGCAGCAGAGACTGCAGGAGTACGCAGCAGTCGCAGGTGCCTTCCGTCAGCAGTCAATCGGGGACATCGCAGGCAGTGATGGAAGTCAGGAATAGATACGGCTCACGACAGCAGATGCTCGACACATTCCACATCAAAAACCAAATGCGATTCACGGCAGACCAGGAAAGGTGCTACTTCGGAAGCGCGCCAACAATGGGAATGACTAACACCGCATACGGAAAAAAGACCGCGCAGGAATGGCTCACCTATCAGCTCGCAGACCTATCAGAGTTCTGCGGAGCAAAGGACAAGATAACGGCGTTCCAGATCGAGCAGCTTGCAGAAATCATCGCAGAGGACTATCACTGGCTCAAACTCACGGAGATAATGCTATTCTTCCGAAAGTTCAAGAAAGGCGAATACGGCAGGTTCTACGGCAGCGTTGACCCGCTCATCATCACAACGGCGCTGCGCGAATTCCTCAAAGACCGCAACTATGCATACTTCCGTCAGGAGCAGAAAGAGCGAGAGGCAGAGGAGGCAGAGAGCAGAAGAAAGTACCTCGAATGGAAAAACAGCCAAAAAGCACAGTGCCCATCGGTTTTGCCGACGGGAAACACAAAGCAATAATTACCTTAAAACAAAAGCAATCATGGCTACAAAAATAGAATGGACTGAAAGAGTGTGGAACCCTGTAACGGGATGCACACAAAGAAGCGAAGGGTGTTTCAACTGCTACGCAAAGACAATGGCCTTGCGCCTAAAAGGCATGGGACAGAAGAAATATGCCAACGGCTTCCAGCTGACCCTGCATCCTGAAGCACTCAACGAACCTTTCGAGTGGAAGCAGGGCATGGTGTTCGTCTGCTCCATGAGCGACCTCTTTCATGAAGAAGTGCCCTTCGTATTCATCAAGAAGGTCATGGAGATTATGGAGGACAACCCGCAATGCACGTTTCAGGTTCTAACAAAACGGGCTGAAAGGATGGCAGAATTCTTCACGTATTGGTACGAAGTCCCTAAAAACGTATGGCTGGGGGTCTCTTGCGAAAGTGCCAGACACTACGGCAGGATTTTCCACCTGAAACGCATCATGGCAAACGTCCGCTTTGTCAGCTGCGAACCGCTATTAGGAGATATGCGGGATATTACACTTGACGGCATAGACTGGCTTATCACAGGCGGTGAATGTAGCAACCGCGCACGTCGCCCGTCCCCTGACTGGTTCCGCAACCTCCGTGACCGCTGCATCGACACCAACACGGCTTTCTTCTTCAAGCAGTGGGGAACATGGGGCGAGGATGGCATCAAGAGAAGTAAGTATAAGAACGGCTCCCTGCTCGATGGCAAGGAGTGGAAGCAACTACCTAAACAATACAATCATGAACAAGTTTAATATCACATTCATTTGCCAGCAAGGAGAATGGAAGCTTAGCGAATGTGCTAAATTCCCGACCAAAGAAGACATAGAAGAGAATATCAAATGCCTCGCCGGCATCGGACTTGGAAAGGTACAGAAAATCATAATCGACAACATCAAAATGTAAGCGTATGGCATTTGACAGAACACCCTACCAATGTCCCAAGTGCGGAAAATGGTGCACAGGGATAATCAGCTTCCGCAAGCACATCGACAGCGAGGCGTGCAAGAGAGAACAACGTAAACAACAGAAGAAGTAATGAAGAAAATCACCATCACCCTCTACTCTCCCAAAGAGTTATGGAAAAAGTTTTGGAACAGGGTCTTTTGGCCTCGTCGCAAAGAATGTGCAGAATGGATGGGGGTTCTGCAAGTTAAACTCTTTAAAGCCATTATCCACAACATCATCATCGGCAAGTATTTTAACTCCAGCTATATTGATGAAACAACAGCCGAAAATCTTGAAAAGGATATTACGAAGGCAATCCGTGAAGTGTGCAGTAACATGAAGGAAGAAATCAGTAAACCGCTATGAAGAAACCCAAGACATACAACATCATGCTATCCCGTGTATTCCCGGTCACTCACCCAAAAGCTGGTCAGGAAACAGGATTTGCACCCAAGGCAATGGCGGCTGTCAACAACATGCCCTGCTACCTGAAGAAGCTGCATACCATACGTGCCAACTACTACCTTTGGAAGAAACGCTTTGAAGAGGTAGAACGTGGTGAAGCCGTCATCAAGCTACGACAATGGACAGGCAAACCGTACAGAAGCAAAACAAAGGAGATTAAGACACTCACTGCTGCCGACGGCATCGGAATACAAAAACTCCAGTTATATGACGCAGAGGGCGAAATGCCGTTCACGCCATTCATCGACGGCTTTACAATGGGATATGCCTACATAGAAGATGGGTTTAAGTACCTCGCCAACAACGACGGCCTTTCCCTCGAAGACTGGCAAGCCTGGTTCAAAGGCTACGACAAAGCAAAGCCTCTTGCAATTATTCACTTCACATCATTCAGATATTAAAACTATGGCACAAGAAACAGTATTACAATCCATCATCGCCCACATCTTCGGGCACAAGTATTACGTCAACATCATCAACACGAAGGGAACAGACAAGTGTGAGTCCACGTCTTTCATCCATCACTCAAAGGAAGAGGCAGAGCGCCATCGCCTGCAGATAGAGTCCACACGCTCATTCATCTACGTAGAGACCGTCACCTTCCGCTCCAGAAAAGCCTATTAGAGTGCCTGGCGGTTCTGCCGCCAGGCCTCACAGCATCCTGCCCGTCAAGCAGCGGTGAGAACATAAAACAATCGTCTCGGCAATAAAAACTATCTTCGCAACATGATAAAACGTCTCAGACTTTGGCTCATTAACAGGTGGCGGTGGTATCGGCATCGCGCCCTCTTCGTCATTGCAGACCCATCAGACAACTCCATCACCCTCTCACGCGCCCTGTTCGACCACATGGACGTGATGAGTCAGCAGCAGGCAAAGGCATTCGTTTTCACAGTGCCCTGCGGTTCTGCCACAGGGAAAAGCCACAGTGCCCGCCGCGTCAGCGCAGGGAAACGCTACGCCTTCATCCTCAACCCGCAGTTGGAACAGCCTACACAGCTATGCGACATCCAGTATAACAGCAAGCATCGTTCCATTGGCTTTGAGTCCCTTTGTCCTACCGTCAACAGAATATTCTACGACTACGCCATACAGGCCAGCAGTCCCGTAAAACTATCAGTAGAAATAGCCACAGTTCCCAAAGCGTCAGCTTCGGGTCTTACCTACTACATAATCCTGCCGCCTCATGACATCACTACTGCCAAAATCAAGAAGGCCTGACGTCACCTTCCACACAGACGGAAGAATCGACATCACGGCACGCATAGCACGCTTCTTGCAGCTGCAGAGGGGTGATGTTATCGACATTGCTTGCCACTACGGCGAATATCTTCTATACGTCCGGCTGAAAAACAGTCAGCGCGTAGGAAGGCACGAGGCGACGGTCTTTCCCTCTAACGGCGGATTGCGACGCTCCAACAACTATCGCGCACACTCCAAGACACTCTGCGAAGCCATCTTCAAGGAATGCAGCGTGCCCGCTGGTTTTGTCACCGGCAACAAGCCGCTAAGACTGCCTGCTGGCTCGCCCGTCATCTTCGGGCCCAATGGAACAGCAATACCGCTCATCACCAAAAATCCGCTTTGATTCAAAGAAGCCACGACCCATAAATATCCACCGCCATGATTAAGGAAATACGCTACAATGGATTCACAGAGACACCATCCGACTACGAATGCACGGATGGAGATCTCGCCACAGTAGTAGGACTTGTTCCGGAAGAGGGAGCATTGCAGCCCATACTGCCGCCTACAACGCTCTTCACGCTCCCATCAGCCTACACCATAGCATTCGTACATCAGAACACAGGATATAAGCACTACATCGTGCGTATCAGCAACTCACTCTACTGGATTGACGAACCGGCGGCGCAAACTGTACTCACATCTTCCGACTTCACAAGCACAAACCTCCTGAAATCGTTCACCAACGACGGCATCTACGAGGTGAATGCCATCGGAAACACGCTCCTCGTACTCGCGCCAGACGGGATGCACTATTTCCTTTGGAAAGACAGTGCATACACCTACCTCGGCACGCATATACCAGAACTGCCTATATCATTCGGACTACAGGGCAGGCGAGTGGAAAGCACAGAGGCCTTCGATGTCACATTCAATCAGTCGGTGCAGTGGTCTGACTCCATACGAAGCGCTTTTTCCGACGAAATGAAGAGCGTCATCACCAGTCAGGTGCTTGCAAAGGTGAATAAACTCATAGCCGACTACTACACTAACGGCAATGAGTTTGTCTATCCTTTCTTCGTACGCTACGCATACCGCCTCTACGATGGCTCACTCGTCATGCACTCGGCTCCCATCCTCATGGTGTGTGCCACAGGGCAGATGCCATACGTACTTGGGGGAACAATCACGCAGACAGACGCGGGTTTCGATGGAACCTGGGACAGTCAGAAAGTCAGCGGATGCAAAGTCTATTGCGCCCTGTTCAAGCTCGACATGGCAGTGCCGGCACAGTCGTATATAACGGCGCTGCAGAACTGGTCAGACATCGTTACGTCCGTTGACATCTTTGTGTCTGAACCGCTCTACTCATACGACCAGAGCGGGGAGTGTACGGGTATTGAGCAGCTCGACTTCGGATCGGCTGATTATTGCATCTGCAAGGCTACGCATGGGGGAACAGGATTCAGCAACCGCTATCAATACCATCAGATGGCCGCGTTCATGTGGTATGGAAAGGCATCATTGCCGGGATATTCCATCAAACTGCCCATGAAGGGCGCACAGGCGCAGAATGAGAATGCAAAGTCATGCTCCACATTCTATTTCCTGAAGTCGCTCAGTCTTGCAGAACTCTCTACAACAAGAAAACTGGTCGATATCGAAAGCGGATATTTCAAGTCGCTATACAACAGGGAGCAGATGACCGACGACTACGACACGCACTCCACGCTCATGCCAAGCTATTCCTTCGTCTATAACTCGCGGCTCAACATTGCGGGAATACAGAAAAAGCCATTCCAGGGCTATCATGCGGCTGCACAGTTCTGTTACACCAATGGCTTTGTGCAATACCTCAATGGAAAGATTGCACAGGGGCCGGACTATCAGTATGATTCCTATACAGACAGCATACAGGTGTATATCTACCTGAAAAAGGACGGAAAGACGCATATCGTGGCTGGGGAAAGTTTCAACTTCGGATTGTACAACAAGCTGCCATACATCTACTACCCGGATGCCAGCGCATATAAGGCCGTCGTACTCAGGTACAATCCCATTTCAAGGCAGGAATGGGGCTACAACTACGAAAAGTATTTCGAGGTGGAACTCACGCCACACACCATGCTCAACGGAGCCGTTTTCTTTAACAACTGGGAAGAGCCTACAAGGTATGTCAATGCTAACCTGATGTGGAACAGCAGCGTCAACACGGGAACAGTCTCACTACCAAACAAAATCTACACCTCAGAGGTCAACAACCCATTCTTCTTCCCGCTACTCGGCATCAACACTGTGGGGACAGGCACCATCCTCGGCATCTGCTCAGCGGTCAAGGCGCTCTCGCAAGGGCAGTTCGGACAGTTCCCACTATACGCATTTACAGACGAAGGGGTGTGGGCGCTCGAACTGGCCGACAATGGTACGTTCAAGGCACGACAGCCCATCACGCGCGACGTATGCATCAACTCGAAGTCCATCACGCAGATTGACTCCGCTGTACTCTTCGCTACCGACAGGGGCATCATGCTCATCAGTGGCTCAAACAGCCAGTGCATTTCTGACACGCTCAACTCAGATGCACCATTCACGCCACTTACGGCACTTCCATCACTCTCCAGTGTAATCAGTGGTTTTGCCACTGAGGGAAACGTAACCATCGTACCGTTCACGCAGTTCCTGCAAAACTGCAGGATGCTCTACGACTACACACACCAGCGTATCATCGTCTACAACCCGGCAAAGACATACGCCTATGTCTATTCGCTGAAGTCGAAGCAGTGGGGCATGATGCCGTCAGCAATACAGCAGGACATCAACGCATATCCCAATGCGCTCGCACTCGTAACGGCATCGGTCTCAACTAACGCAGTCGCCGATTTCTCCAAGGAAAACAACACGCCGCCTTCAGGAAGCACGGCAGTGTCAGTCAATGGCCTTGTCATCACGCGACCGCTCAAACTCGACATGCCCGATGTGCTGAAAACCGTTGACACCATCATTCAGCGCGGGTACTTCCAGAAGGGGCATGTGAAGTCCATCCTCTACGGCTCACGCAACCTCTTCAACTGGCACCTCATCTATTCATCCACCGACCATTACCTGCGTGGATTCCGCGGAACACCCTACAAATATTACCGCATCGCTCTCCTGTGCACGCTCGAAGAGAAGGAAAGCGTTTACGGATGCACCATACAGTTCACACCGCGTCTCACAGACCAGCCGCGTTAAAAGAGCGCTCGCAGGTTTTGCCTGCGAGAAAAGGAATAGTCACATCTTTCTTTTCATACGTTTAATAATGATTAAAAACTAAATGTCAATGGATTAGTTCATGATTGCTTAAAGGTAAAAAGGAAAGGGCAACCGTCCGTGAGGATAGTTGCCCTTTTTCAATTTTTCAATTTTTCAGAACGGTGTTTGTGTTCGCCTCACCCTGCCTATACGCGCATTCAGCATCGACAGTATCTCCTGCTCGGCCTCCTGAATGCGCTCCTCCCAGGCTTTCTTGCTCTCAGGCTTGGTTAGGCTCATCCAGTCCTTCACCACCTTATACACCAGCAGCTCATGGATGAGCTTTTCAAGAAGCGTCACAGTAGTGTCGGAAAAACCGTCGGGAAGCCGGAGACGAAGAATATACTCCTCTTCCTCCTCCAGCTCATCGTCACGGCTGCTGCGCTCTTTCAGCTCCTTTTTCGAGTAGGGATAGCACAGTTCCACACACTGGGCAAAAGCAAGGTCGAGGACGCGAGTCACACGGTCAACGTTGCCTTTCTCGCCAACGTCAAACACCTGGTGCTTCGCGTGCTCATCGTCACGCTCCATGGTGTCGCCCTCAATGAAGCAGTAGTTCCTGATGTCATACAGCAACTCCTCCCTCAGAAAGTGAAGCACGGCCTCCTTAGTCCATCGCTGACATTCGCTTCTTCCAAACATACGCTTCTATCATTTGTTATTCCATTGCTGCCACAGTGCCCGTCGCATAAGCGGCGGGTCAAGTAATGGTCAGTGTAGCAACGGCACTGTCATACATACCGCTCTTCGTAGCAATGGCCTTGATAACCATCCCCTCGCTGATCTCGATGGGAGTGCTGTACACAGGGCTGGCGCTCGTAGGTGTGTTGCCGTCGGTCGTGTAGTGGATGACGGCACCATTAGTAGAACAGCTGATGCTTGCAGTGGTGGTGCCCTTCGTAATAGTGGGTGTCGAAACGTTGCCGTTGCCGCCAAAGCGGCTGCTCATGCTCTCAGCACCACGGCGCGTAGGACGCACACGCTTGTTAAGGCTCTCACGGATAAGCTCCAGATTAGAGTTGCCCAAAGCCACGTAGTCACCGGCATCGGCCTTGTTGGTAATGGTGAAGAACTCGCTCGTAGCTATGTTCACCACATACTGGTGCATAGCGGAACTGATGGTGTCAACGGTGGCGTGGTTATAGTTCGTTGGCATTGCAAGTGTCAGGTGAAGCTCGTCGGTCTCCTCACTGATAAGCTCGTTGGTGCTGGACGAAGCGTTGCTCTCGATATACTCGCTCAGCTTCGTCTTCAGCGTAGAGAAGGCGTTCTGGATGCTACGATACAGCTGGTTCAGGTTCTCGTCGTCATCGTTGGCCTGCATGTTGGCCACTTCCTCATGGTTCTGACCGTTCTGGCGGCTGCGGCCAGTCAGATAGGTCTTGTTCTGAACGTCGTACAGCAACTCAGACATGTACAGCGTAATGGTAACGTTACTCTTGTTCATAATATACAAATTTTTGATTCAAAATAATCTCTCGCGCCCTGCGGTTTTGCCGCAGGGATAAATAATCAGTGCACAGGCCTCCGCGTAGGCTTCTTCTTGTAGAACACCTTGCTCAGTGCCTCGTTCAGCTGGCCTGCCGCCTCTAAGGCATAGCTCTCGGCCTCGCTCTTGTTTGCCAGCTTATACCACCGGCTCACAATATACAGCGTCAGGTAGTTCTGAATGTTGGTGGTCATGCTCGCCGTCAGGCTGCTGTCATAGCTGCTGCTCACGTCAAGTGTAGCGGCGTAGGCGGTACTCGTGCTTACGCTCGTGATGAAGCGTTTCAATGCCTCAGTAACACCGTCGCAGGCAGCATCCCAGAACTGGCCAAGCATATCTGCGTCACTGTCCGTAGTAGACACACGCTCGAAGGCTTCGCCGTCGCCGTCCATCTTGCTCCCGGCATAATGCGTCAGCTTGCCCACGCCTGCAAGCACGGTGCTTTTAGATATGTTGATACTTACTGTTGACATGGTTGCAAATTTATAAATTATTAGCCCTCACACCTTTTTAAGTTCTAACTGTTATCTGCTTTCAGTGTCAGGGTGTCCGGCGGTTCTGCCGTCGGTACCTACGTATCCACAACACAACTCCCAGGACAGCACCAGTCGTAACAGCACCAACGGCACCGACGCTCATCAGCTTCACTTTTTCCCACTTAGGCACCTTGCCCTCAACGGGAACAGGCACCTGAATGGTGTCATTCTTGATGATGGTGTCGTGCAATGACTCCTGCTTCTCGCTTTTAAGGCGCTCCAGCTCTTTCTGAAGAATAAGAATGGCTTTTTGGCCTTCATTCAACTGAATGCCCAAATGTGCAAGCAGTGCAGAATCGCCGCTGTTCGTCTCACGTATGATAGTCTCTTTCTCATTGAAGATGCTGTCGCGTTCACGGATGGTGTCGCTGGTGTGATGGTATTCGTGATGTACTGTCTCGACAGGCACATACTGCGTACTACAGCCCATCAGCACCATCAATCCCATCAGCCACAGTGCCCGGAGCGTCAGCTCCGGGGTTAGAACCGTTGCTCTCATAGGCTCTCAATGTATTTTACGATTCCTTCAATATGCAGGCACTCGATGATATGCCGCCCTTCGTCGCTCAGAAGCAGGTCGCAGTCGTCAATGTTGTCTTGGAACAGGTTTTCCGTCAACACTGCAGGGCAGATGGTATTGTTCAGGACATAAAGCTTTTGCTCCCAATACTTCTGACGTGCAAGAGGCTGGCGCATCTTCAATCCATGTTCCTTGGCAGCATCAAACAGGCAGTCGGCCAGCACCTTGCTCTGCTTGCCCGCCTTGGTACCAACGCACACCTGCCAGCCGTTGGCGGCATGCCACTGGCCATCATTGGGAGGGGAGGCGTTCACATGCACGCTCACATACAACACCTGCACGCCCTTGTTCCTGCGGCACACATCGTTGACGTAGTTCACTCGCATGGCCAGCTCTCGCTGTTGCTCCTGCTTCGCACTCACGCTCTGCATTGACTTCGGCAAGTCCAGCTCCTCCATGTCAACAAGCACGCGGTAGCCCATAGACTCCAGCGCGGGCTTCATGTCGCTGATAAGCTCACGGCTGTACACACACTCTTTCAGCCGTCCGTCGGCACTCTGCTTACCTGGCTCGCGCCTGCGGTGGGCACTGCCGAATATGATAATAACATTCTCCTTATTCATTTCCTTTCTCGTTTTCGTTCTCGTTATCGTCCCCATTTCTCACCTCGGCCTGCTTAGCCGCAACATAACGCTTCACATACGGAATCTTCTCGATCAGCTCAAACGACACGATGAAGTACAGAACGTCAACTATCATGTACATCGTGCCGCCTTTCTTGAATACAAGCTTCAGGTTCCTCAGAATATTCTTCGCGTATGCCCATGCTGCAATGATACATGCCCACTGCGCACAGAACAAGGCTTCATCGTGCTTGTGAAGAAAGTGACCGATGAGGAACAGGAACACAATGATGCCAAGGAACACAAAGCACTCCAAGCCAAACCACAGCGTTTTCTTCATGCTCCACTTCGTGCCGTTGACGGCATCGGCTGTACAGCCGCAAAGATAGTTCAGCGTGAACACAAACACCATCGCAATCTCAAAGTCGCGGATGGGGTCTAACAAGGTCATCAGCCCGCACAGCACGCTAACGACAAAACTCTTAATCTCATTCATGGCTCTTAATGGTTTTAGGGTGCCCGGCGGTTCTGCCGCCGGGGGTTAATACTGTGTCCGTCGGTTTTGCCGGCGGGGGTTATAGCACATAGTCCTCGGCTTTAAGGCTGTCTTTCATCTGCCAGCCTGCACCATAGCACTGCTCAATGTAAGCCAAGCCGCCAAGGTAGAACTGCGCAAGCTCCTGGATGCTCTCGAATACCTCATAAACGGCCTTGCCGCTGTCATCCTCACTCACCTTGTATGTCATAGGGAATGTCACAATCTCAGGATAAACCAGGGCGGCATCGTGCTTGGCCTTGAAATTGTTCTGATTCTCCTTCGAGAGCCACACCTTCACCGTCTTGCCTGCATCGGCACCATGAAGGATAGTCCACTCGTAACCGTTCAGAATCTTCTCGTCGGTCAGCTTGTTAATATCCTCGATGACAAGCTTCAAAGCATCTTCGCTCGTCGGCTTTCTATTCATCCTAACTGTCACACACTCAAAGGAATACAAAGTTACATCACACTCAGAAGTCTCACCTTCAGCAGCAGTGCCTGCCGCATTAGCGGCGGGTGCAGCCACCGTGCCTGCCGCATTAGCGGCGGGTGTCTCTTCCTGAATGTCATAGCACACGGTCAGAAACCAGCAGTTCCTGCCCTTCGTTGCGGTCGCCATGCGTGGCCGCTCGTTTGATGTCTGTCTCATAACTATTTGATATTTTGAAAGTTAATACTCCATTCTTCTCAATTATATCCAACACCTTGTCAGGGTAAATATATCTCGCTGTCCTCATTCTCTTTAATGTGCAGCACAATTTGCCCGTGCTGTTATATCTCTACTCCACGATATTGCCTCTTCGCTCGAACACTCTCAAAATGACCCTTCACATAGAAGTGCTTCCAGAACAAGCTACCCATACCCTCAATGCACGCACGCCGAAAGACATACGTCTGCCTCCCCTTGCAGAAACCAAGGTACGAGTTAAGCACCTGCTCAATCCTGCTGCAGTCCATCAGGTCGGCTTCGCCCTTCTCTTCCATCAGCCTGCGGAAACCTTGACAGCGTTCCTCAAACCTCGCGCGTGTCCTGTTGCTCAGGTAAAGCCTGCCGGGCTTGATGTATGTGCCCACAAACAGCACACCGTGGCTCACGGGCTGCATGTAGCGTTTGTCTTTATGCAGGGTGAGGTGCAGCTTCTCTTTAAGAAAGGACTCTATCTTGGGAATACTCTCTAAGATATACTGCTTGTCATCACAAACTATCAGGAAATCGTCAACAAACTGCGCCATCACGTAGTTCTTGCTCCTATAAAGCCACTGGACATAGCTCACAAACCACGACATGAGGAAATTCGCAAACAGCTGCGTAGTAAGGTTGCCGATTGGCTCGCCCGTCTCACTCGTAAACAGGCTTTTGTTCCTTGCCAGCCCATGCCACCATGCAGGAGGCGAGTTCAGCACACAGTCCTCTTCGGGGCGGTGCATCACAATGGCTTTCACTGTAGGCTTCAATATGCTCCAATACATCCAGCCAGCGTGCGGCGCGGTTTTGCCGCGTCGTTCCTCGCGCTCCATAAAACGCGATAACCGCTCCCAAAGCAATTCCTTGTCTATGCTCATGAAGAAGCCCACAAGGTCGCCACGGAATATCCAGGCTTCATTCTTGTAGTTCTCGCTCACCTTGCGCATGCCTTCGGCCACATGCTGAACGGCTTTCTCGGTGCCGTAACCCTTGCGGCAGTTGAAGCTCACGTTCCCCTGCTCAATGAAGCGGCGCTCAAAAAGTGGCTCCAAGCGAAGGCACACCCAGTGATGCACAATGCGGTCACGGAAGCTCGCGGCAAAAACCTCACGAAGCTTGGGATATTTCACAAGAAAACAGGTAGAGGTGCCGGGCTTGTAAGTCCCAGTCCACAACTCGGCTGCAAGATTCACAAGGTCTGTGTCAGCGTCACGCATGTAGTGCTGCGCCTGAACAGACTTGCGCTTGCCACGTAGGCAGTCGTAGTATGCTTCCACAACGCTCATGTAGAAGGGGAGAAACAATTCGCCATATGCTGCCATGGCACGCGCCACGTTACTGTTGTACTTGTTGTTGTTGTTGTTGTTGACGTTGCCCGTCCTGAAGTTCACGTTCCAGGCGTTGCTCGCACTGTTCTCAGTCACACTCCAGTAGTTGCTGTCGGCCTGCGGTTTTGCATCTTCGTAACTATTGCCACAGTGCCCGAAACGTAAGTTTCGGGTTATGGCCATAGTAAACCGCCCATTTAGCGAATTGTGCAGCACTCTGTTTCCCATAACAATGCCCAACTTAATGTCCAGTGTTCATGGAAGCAACACCCTCGCCGCGGGTATAATCGCGCCACGCCACAAGCTGCGCGATGATACTCTTCACCAAAGCATCCACCTTGTTCGTCAAGTCACGGCTCACCCTGTCCACACTCTCAATCTTACATGCAGTGTGTTCGGCGGTTTTGTCGCCGGGGCTACGCCGTTTCATCGGCATCACTTCAAGCTTCTGCAAAATGGTGAAGTACATCTTCTCTCCCGTCATCAGCACAAGCGCACTGTTGATATACCAAACGCGATCTTCCTCAGTCCTCGAAATGTCGGCCATGCCGATGGCTTTCTGAACCTCGGCAATGTCGCACATCATAAGGTCGAAGAATTTACGCAGATGCTTCGGACTAACCTTCACTATCGCTGCTACAACATACAGCAGGTTAGCCGCTGCCCGATATACAGGAAGCTGTGCCAATGTCTTCTTCTGACGTTGTTTCTTGGCGGTGCTTGCGGCTACAGTCGCAGCCGGCACGACAACGCCATCAGTAACTTCTGTCTGTCCGTGTACCTCCATCTGTTTCTTGTTTTCTAATTGTTTTCTGTGCAGGCTCGTTGTGCCTGCTCTTCCCAAGCATCTTCCAGGTACTCACCGTAGTCCTGGTATTCATCGTGTTTCTTCATACTCTTAACTCATTGCTCCCACCCCCCTGCGGGGGCTGTTGGAACAGCCCCCGAAAAGGTGGAAGGTATCACAAAGTGAAGGTAAATGCTGCCATGGCACGCGCCACGCTACTGTAGCACTTGCCGTAGCTGCCGGTGACGCTGCCCGTCCTGAAGCTCACGAGCCAGGCGTAGCTCGCACTGCCCTCAGTCACACTCCAGTAGTAGCTGTCTGTAGGCATGGAGAATGGGCTGTTAGCAACTGCCACTTTGTCAGTAATGCGCTTTAGCAGGTTGGCAAACAGCGGTAGCAGGGCGTCGGTCTGGGGATTCTCGTTGACGTTATCCACCGACACACGGCCACCGTTCTCATACGTCACTCTTCCGCAGCTGTTGTAGAAGAAGTTATAGATGCGCGCCAGCTGGCCGCAGGCGGGCAGATACCAGTTCTTCTTCTTATACGCATCATGCAGCAGCTCGCCGTCGCCTACCTTCGGCTCGTACAGGTAGCAGGCGTAGATGGCAGGGTAATACAGCTGCTTATAGCGGGCAGGCGCACTGTCCTCGGCAGCGGTCATCGCGGCTACAAGTGCCTGCATCGCATCGGCAAGTTCCGTGGCGCTCTGAGGATAGCTCTCACCAAGGTAGCCGTTGATGATGGCGTTAGCGTGCGCTACAACGGTGGCGGTCTCACTCTTGCCGCCGAAGTCGTTACAGCTGCCAGCGGTCATCACGGCATAGCCGTCGGCCTGATTGGAATCCAAGAAGGAGTCGCGGATATAACGGTAGTCCCTGTTGGTGGTGCCAGCCTCTAAGATGCCGCTCGTAGTACGGTTGGGCACTGCGGTATCTACGACGCTCGACAGGCCGCTCCTTGCCTTGATGCCGTCGCTGTCCTCATTGCCGTAGAACTCAGCGGGGAAGCCGCTGTTGGAGCTTTCAACGGGATAGATGCCCCAGGGAAGGCTTGAAGTGTTCAGCGTGCCGTCGGTGCTCTTCAGCACGGCGTTCTCCTTCGCATACACCGTCAGCTCCCAAGTGCTCTCATCGGTCTGCTTGCGGTCGGTGATCACACCCACAAGGGTCTTGCTCAGGTCAAGCTCGTCATCAAAAGAGCCGTCGGCGTAGGCAAAGTCGCCAAGCTTCGGAAGGCGCTTGTGGAAGCCCACCTTCTTCGTCACGGCAAGAGTGCTGCCGTCGGTCAGCGTCACGGCCATTCTCAGCGTAAAGGTAAGATATGTGGACGGGCTGTAGGTCTGCAGCACGTTAACGGTGCCCTTCACGCTGTCCGTAATCTCGGCGTAGGTGCCTGCTGCGGCCTCAACCAAGGTGAAGCTGATGGCCTCACGACCGCCAACGACGGCAACGTTATTACCAACGTCATTCGTGGCAATGGCACTCCAGATGTCATGCTCGCCGGTCTCATGCACATACTTGTCACCCTTAATCGCAACGCCGTTGATGTTGCGCTTGGGATAGTCGATATACAAGCCGTTCTTGCCGGTAGTGCCATTCGCCTCATCTTGAATGTCGCCAAACAAGCGTATCAGGTGAATAACCTCGCTGAATGACAGCCACCTGTCACTCGAACTCGGAAGCATCGCAATCTGCCCAAGAAGTTCAACAGTGCGGTCGATGGTTTCCCCACCGACATAACCCACAATCCACATCAGAAGGTCGGCGTTCACATCCTCCCAGCCTAAATGGTGCAGGCGAATCTCAGTAATCTCAGAAGCCGCCGTGCCCGGAGCGTCAGCTCCGGGGTTAGAACCCCCATGGCGCTCGTTATACAGCGTCTGCATCAGTCCCTGCGTGTCGGCCAACGGACTGCCGGTCACAACAAGGCTCGTCAGGCGCAAGCCGCCCTCCAAGCTCAGCGTCGAAAGGTTAGGCTGCGCTGTCAGGCTCAGGGAGGTCAGCGTGGCAGGAAGTTTTGCTTCCTGCATGGTCTCGGTCTCAGGAATACGAACACTCGTAATATCCGTGCCGCGCAAGTCAAGGCGCTGCAGGCGGGTAAGGCCGCTCAGGTTGAGGGCACCGCCGCCAAGACTGCTGCATCCCTTCATCGACAGCGCGCCCAAGCGCGTAGCGTTGATGTTCACGCCAGTGCAGCGGAAGGCGGGAAGATAGCCCTCGGTTGGCTCCGTCACATACGTGGCGCTCGGATTCTCGTCAAGCGTCTCGGCAGTGGGGTAATACTTGGTAGGCTCGGCCACAAACTCGCGCAGACGCTTGCCGTTCAGCGTGAACGTCTGGCTGGGTTTATAGCTGTTGTCGCCTACGTTGCCAAGTGAGCGGTAGTAGTTGACACCGTATATCGTAACACCGTCATCACTCGACTGTGTGGGGGTGATGGCCAGCGCATAGTCCTCACCTGGTGCTATACGAACATGAGGATTGACGATACTCTGTGCCAAAGCTGCCGTAGGATACAGGTATTGGTGCGGGCGAAGGGTGAAATGGAACACGGGGACGTCACCATTGGGAAGGGCGTTGGCTACCATGGCGAAAGAGGCGCTGGCATCGTCAAGGCCGGTGGAACCGTTAGGCTGAGGACGGAACTCGCCAAAGGCAGCATAGCTGGCCATGTATACAAGGCGGCGCTTCATGTACTGCAACTCGGCCTGAAGCTGGTCGCCCATACTCTGCTCAATGGGGTCTACGTTACGTTGGTCGCTCGTATAGCCTATCATGGCAGGGAACTCGTAGCGGATGCGTGCAGCCTCGTTGAAGGCCATGGCGGGAATGTAGCGCTGGACGTCGAAAATGTATTTGTTCAGCGTTCCCCATACGCCTGTCATGCTCGCACTTGCGGCACTGCCTGTGCGCTGGGCATTCAGGCCGGCCATCAGCACAAGAACCTCGCGAAGGGCGTCGGCAAGTTCACCGCTGCTCTCCCACATTTCTTCCACAAGGTTGAAAAGCACATTGTTTTCACCCTCATAGACACTGTTCGTGTGAAGGGTGTCGCTGTCTGCGTAGGGGTGCATACGGTCACAGTAGTAGGGCTTCGTCTGAAGGCCGCTGTTGTCAGTGGCAAGAACGGTGTCAACATCGTCTTGGTGAAGCTCGAACTTCCACACGGTCTCACCGTTCTCAGTCACGGGAACCAATACATAGTAGGTGTTCTTAGAGCAGTTGTCGGTACCGGCGATGAAATGGTTCTCAAACACATAGTGGAACTTCAGGGAGTTTACAACGAAATACTCGCCGATGTGTGCCTTCGCATGGTTGACAATGGCGGCAATGAAGGTGCTGTTCACCAGACCGGCATAGTCCGTGCGCTGGCTCACGCTAAGTGCCATGTAAGCAGCGTAAGTGCCGTAGGTGTCACTCTCGCTGTCAAGGAGGTTAACAACGTCGTAGGACTCACCATTCCACAGTCCGGCATCAACCCAGGCGGCATCAGTGAAGTCATAGCGCTTCAGCTTGAAGTCGTGGCTGTCATTGCCGCCAGCACTCCTACACCAGTATTTGTAGTTTACGTCAAGGGCGGCGTCACTCTGTAGGAAGCTGCTGTAGCTGCCGTCAAAGAACTTGATGCGGGGGGCGTGTAGGTACAGGAAGTTGAAAGCAGCGCGGATATAATTCACGATATTGGCATGAGGATATTCAGCACCGTCTATCTCCGATATCTTGCCGCCATCCCAGTCGATACACTTTTGCGATGTGCCGTTGTTCAGCCGGTACATGAAGGCTTCTTCCGATGGGTCATAATACACCTTGGCGGGGGCATTGCCATGCGCCTCGTCGTCAAATGGCACACGCATGTCGGTTAGCTCGTTATTGTTGTCAGCGCCCTCGATCATACAGAAGTTGGAGTAGGCACTCTTCACATAGCCCCACGCGGGCTTGTCCATCTTGCCTGCTCCCCAAGTGCCGGGGCCGCGGTAGATGGCCACGTCGCTCCCTTCGGCCTGAGTGAAGAAAAGGAAAGGCTCTAAGTGCTTGGCCACAACGGCACCGTCAACGGCCTGCTGCAAGGCATTCTTGCCGCTGTAAAGGATGTGAAGGTCATTGTAAAGCTGGTTTACGCCAACGATGTGGCTCTGCATCGAACTTGCATAGTTTATCTTCAACACAAGTTTCTGTGCCAAGGGCAGACCATCTGCTACGGTATAGCCCAGGCCACGGTACTTGCCGTTGCCGTCAATCCAGCCATCAGGAACAATCACGTACTGAACACCGTCAACAACGCGAAGCTCGTAAGGCTTGAAGCTCTCGCTCGGAAGGGGGAAGTCCTTGCCAAGGCAACCGCCTTTAAGGTCGATGTAGGCTTTCTCGCCATCACTCGTTATCTCACCCTGCGTAATGCTCTCGTGAAGGTCGCTCAAAGCCACGATAATGGTTGCACTGACATCACTGAGCTTTGTCTGGATGTTGGAGTAGTAATAGGTGTTGGCTGTCGTGCCTTGACGTTTGGCAGGAAGGCTCTTCGTCTCACGGCAGATGCTGCCGCTAAGCTCGGGAAGCTCGTTGCCGGCAGCATCATACTGCCAGAACTCCCACCAGCCTGTCACCTTATTGGTGTTCTGATGGTAAGGCTCGTCGCCGTGCCATATCAGCACACGCTTGCCTATCGACCTCACCTTGTCAACGCTCACACGGCGGCTCGTCATAATGTCATTCTCGGTCTTAAGGCGCGATTTCTCCGTCTGGTCGGGAATGGTGGCGATATAGTTCTGCAAAACGTTCTGGGCTGTCAGCGCACGGCTCTCCCACACGCGGATGCCGTAGATGTCAATGTCGGCACCCTCCTGACCTATCGTGATGCCGCCATTGCTCAACGCGGCTGTGCAGAATTCCTGAGCTGCCGTCTTGTCAAAGCGAAGCTCGCGGTTGATGACACCGTTGATGAACACACGAACCAAAGCCAAAGAGCCGCTTTGGGTGCTTCCGCTGCTCGTCAGACCGTCACCCACACCGTTCAGTATCACGTTGGGCTGCACCTCGTCGCAGATGTTGATGCTGATATGCACGCGCTCATCTTCCTGCCAGCGGAAGTCGGTAGTGCTCTCGGCGGTATTGCTCTGTGTTGTCAGCGTGCCAATCATCGGGCGCATACGCAAGCCGATGATATTGCCATTGCCAAGGGTCTCGAACATGCTGATGATTGGGTCATCCTCATTCGTTACGTTCCTCACGCACATGTCTATCTCCATCGTCAGGCTCGATGCAGGGTTGGAAAGGAACTGTGCCAGCGGGTTATAGGCAATGTTCAGCAGACAACCGGCAGGCACGCGCAAAAGCTTGTTGCCGTCGCCGTCCATAAGCCAGCCGTCCATCTGGCCGAACTTGAAGCCTGTCCAGGTACTCGGAACCAAGGAATTGCCGTTACGGGCGTTCACGATGCGCGCGGGGTCTACCTCGGTGTTGTTCCTCACCTTCGGATTCAGCTGCCATGTGCTGCCTGCCGTCGGGGCATACCCTGCACTGTTATCCACCTCAATATACTGGTAGCCTGCGCCGGTGCTCTCTAACAAGAAGTCTACCACCTGTGCAGCCTTCCGCGTCACATGCAGGAAGCTCTGCAAGGTGTCGGCCTGAGTCTCACCGGCACTCTGCTCTATCTCAACGGCACACTCCAGCGTGTACTGCGTCTGTGGCTCGGCGGTGGTCTCTTCACGGTAGTATTCGGTCTGCGCGACACTCAGGATGCTGCCGCTCGAACTGGTCAGCAACAGCGTAATGGGGATGCCCTCGCCGCTCGGACTGTAGACGGCATACTTGCACAGCGAACTCTGAACAAAGTTCGGCACGGCATCCTTCACCTCCTGCAGGAGCAGGTAAGGCTGGCTCAGGTCGGCACCGTCCGTGGAGGTGTTCACCACCATAAGATGGTTCACAACAGTGGCACTCCTGATCTCGCCGCCGTCACCGTCGCTGCACGTCAGCCAGGAGCGGACTTCACGAACACCGTGATTCAGCACTCTGGTGGCCGAAGAGTCGGCAATATACACATCTACAGGGGTGCCGTGGTAGGTGCCGTCGTAGTTGCCGCTCCAAGTGGCAGTGCCAGTGGCACCGTCCACCTCAACGTGAAGGGTCTTCTGAACGGCACCGTAAACATTGAAGCGCAAACCAAGCTGGTTGTCGCCGCTCTGAACACTGACAGGGCGCTCCCACTGGGTAGCCATCTCAACCATCAGGTTCACGCTGTTCACAATATAGGTGAGGTAGCTCGAAGAGCGGATATTGGTAGCGCCACCGTCATCGGTGTAAGCGAAGCTCACGCGAATCCTCAACTGGTTCCTGCGGTCAGCAACAAGGTAGCCGCCAAGGTGAAGGGATATGGGGTAGTTGGTGTCTGCTACCTCGCTCGGACGCACACTCTCCCTGTGAACCTGTACCCAGCTGCTGCCGTTGTCAACACTGCGCTCAACGGTAAGCGTGCCTACAGCACCGTAGTTCTCGCTCGTACTCGTAGCGGCTATGATGTGGATGCTCTGGTAGCGAAGGTTAACGTCGAAGGCGTCGCCTGTCTTTACAACATAGTTGGGCGATGTGCCGCGGTCACCGTTCAGGGCAGCGGTGTAGCTGTCCGTCTTAACCGTAGGGATGGGAAGCGTCACGTCGAGAAGCTTCAGCGAAGCATTGCCAACGGGGTCGCCGTCGTACTCGTTGGCGTCGGCAAGAGTGGCGAAGCACTCCAAATGGTAGAACGTGCTTTCGTCTGTCGTAGCACTGTGACGGAAATAGCCTATCCTGTGGCTCAGCTTGGTGTCGTGCTCTTCCAAGTAGTGCTTCACGAAACGCTCAACCTCACCACGGTTAACGCCCCACTCCTTACCGTTGGGCACCTCAGTGCCGTATACCTCCTGTGCATGGCCGCTGCTGTTTACGCCGCCCCAAGCATCACCAAGCCCGCTAAGCAGGCTGTCACCTGGTATTGTTATTTTCTTTGCCATAATATTTGATTTTGTTTGTTACCAAAAAATTGTATTATTGTTCAGTATGTTGCGATGCCATGTCCTGTATGTTGCGATATTATCGCAACCGCAACAGTGCCCTGCGCGTCAGCGCAGGGAGTGGCTACCAAGGCTCGCTCCTGTGCCAGCCTGAACTCCTAAACCAAGCGGCGAGCCGTCCAAGCAGCTCGCCGCTCAGCATCAACAATCGTCTACGAAACGGTGTCATAACACAAACCTATTAACCAATAAACAAAAACATGAATCTCTTAACTGTCTCCCTATGCTGGCACATGTGCCAGCCCTCAGTGGCTATCCCTCCCATCCGGCATAGACGGCCAGACCATTGACAATGCTCACCTGATAGGTATAGCCTGCCTCCGGCTCAATCTCGTCATCGTTTGCCCAAACCACATCGTTGGTGAAGTGGAGGCTTGTGCCGGCGTTGCTCGGGCAGGTGAACTGTATCATGTACTCGTTCATCAGACCTTGCCTGCCACTGCCAAGGGTAATCTCCAAAGAGGCCATAGGCTGAGGCCAGACGTTTAGAACGCCGGGCTGGATGGTCGCCTGCTGTTCGCTCTGAACAAGATAGGCCACTTGAGAAGCCTTGATAGCACCAGCAACGGCATTCGTAGTAGGTATCTTGCCGCCGCCAGTCACAACGTCGCCGGGGTCGGTGGTGATAACCGCGTCCTCGCCCTCTACCTGGAAAGCGGCGTCGATACTGTCAAGCCTGCTCTTCATCGACTCAGGACTATTGCCGTAGACGGCTTCGTTGATGTCGCTCTGACGCATCTGGAGGTCATCGTCAAGTATCTCGTCGGCACCTGCCAGAATGTTGCCGGAAGCAATGCTGTGCAGCCGACCGGGCGCATCAGTCATCATTTCGTAATCCTTCTTTGCCATTTTCTGTTGTCTGTTATGATTTCTAATCTCTTTCCGTGAAAATCACCGTGCCCTGCGGTTTCCACACAGGGAAAGTCACAGTGCCCGGCGCGTCAGCTCCGTGGCTCAGCTAACCACAACCCGCACACTGCCCGTGTCGTAGGTGTTGCTGCTCTGATACACCTTGTACGTCTTGCCGCCTATCAGCGTCACGCGGGGGTTACCGAAGTGCACCTCAAAGCCATTCATCAGCACTTGGTTGATGCTCATCATTGAGGGAACACAGAAGATGAGGTAGCTCAAAGACGCATTGACGGGTATCACATACTCGCCTGCGGGCGTCAGACGGGCACTCGCCTGATGCACGGCGTTCTCAACACCGGCACCAGCGCCGTAGAAGATGGGAAGCACAACGTTAACTTTCTTGCGCACTTTCTTCTCAATGCCGCCGATGATGAAAACGGCTTCATAGACAAACTCACCTTCTTCGTCGCAACCAAGAAGGTCGGTGGCAGACGCGGTCATACCGGCATCGTGGGCTACGGTCTCGCCGTCACGCTTGATGACAATGCTTGAAGCGTCAAGGTCGGTCTCGGCGTTTAGCTCTATCTCCGTTTCCTCGCCAACAGGCAAGAGAGAGGGAGTGACACTCAGGCTGACGGAGGCCTTCTGGTTCGCTATCGTGTTCACCAAATCCTGTACACTGCTGAACTGTGACAGGATATAGTTGATGCGCTCGGTGATACGGTGCTGCGTAACGCCTAACAAAACGCTGTTGCCAAGCTCGTCACTCAAAGCGGCACCGCCACCGCCGCCACCTGCGGCAATAGCCGACAAAAGGGCGGCACTCAGCTTTTCTTCGGTAACAGCGCCGTCGGCAAGCTTCGACGTGGTGATGGTACCGTCGGCTATCATCGAACCGATAACCTCGTCAAAGCGGATAAAGAATGCCCAGGCATCGAGGTCGCTCAAAGGGCGGGTGTTGTTGTCTATCTTGGAGATGTAAATCTTCAAGCCCTCAAACACCATGTCGTAACGCTCATAACCGCCGCGACGGTTGCTGTCAAAAGCACCCTTCGGGGTAAATGCTACTTTTCCTAATACTATTTCCATAAACGTAAATCGAAAATCAGTAAATCGAAAATATCATCAGTCTCTAACGCGCATGCAAAGCTTGCCGTTCTCGTCAAGATACATCTCGCCATTCTCAACAGTTCCTTCCTGAATCAACGTCATGTTGGTAAGGTCTAATCGGAAGTGGGGATAGCTCGGACAGGAGTAAAGCGTCCACATGGTTTCTACCTGATAGCTCGCCTCGCCTGCAAACATGCTGCCGCTCACAAAGCTGCGGCCGTTGTTCTCAACGGTCTTGAACACCTTGCGCTCATAGCTGCGGAAACGACGGCCACCCATAGTGCCGGTTACTTCAAGGCCATACCAGCCGCATTCCAGATTGCAGCCAAGAACTTTCACTATCAGCTGGCTCTCATCGTCGGGCGACACGACAAAAGGAAGCGACTGGCCGCGTTCATCTTCACCTATCAGACGCACGCCAAGAACGCTGCACTCATTAAGGTACATGCGCTCCTGAAGCACTACATCGTTACTGTACTCGTCGGTCGTCAGGAAGATGCGACGGATGGGAACAGTAAGGTAAAAGTCGTTCCCACGGACTATTCTAAGGTTTTCCATCATTCTTCGTTGTCTTTTTTCGTCCATTGTCACGGCTGCGAGCCGCGAAGTAATTCATTACAAACACCAAGCAAACGCTCAGCTGCCTCCTTTTCTTGAAGGGACAGCGCAACAAGGTATGCGGCATAGTACACAGTAGGGCGTTTCAGCAGCACGCCAAGGCCGATGCTCGTCACGTCATTTTGGGTCACAAAGCTGGGCTTCGTCACTATCTGAACAGCATCCAAAGAGTCAGCATTAGCGGAGGCGCGGTAGGCCTCAATGACAGGGGCATCGCCGCTGTTGGCTAAAAGAAAGGCCAGCGGCCTGTCTTTAGTGCCACGAACACCGTAAGAACTGTGAACTTGCTTATACAGTGGGGAGCTTTCAGGAAGAAGGGAGTAAAGGGCGTATGGCCAGCTCGACGCCTTCAGGCGCACAAGGCGCAGGAAGTCAGAAGGAAGGGCGACAAGGATTTTAAGGTCGCTGCCAATGGTTATACTACTGGGGGTAACGCTCACGCACGCATCACTCAACAGCTCAACAGGAGCATTGCGGACAACACACTCGGCGGCATCCACAATCTTACTCCCTATCAGCTCGTCAAGCGAAAGCGTGTCAACATCACCAAGCCCTGTGAGTGCAGTGCTGCTCATGTTCTGGTCAAGAACAACACGAATCTCGCCTACCAAACTCGTTTTCGTATAGTTTGTCATGCTCTCTGTCATCTATGCCGCCACATCATGACGGCTCTAATACTCCTCACTCCTCCCAGATAATCTTCACGCCGTTCTGTGCGGCTGCTTCGTCGCAAGCGGCCTTGCTGCGAAGCTTGGAGCGGCTTACGGAATACTTGGACGCAAGAAACTCCTTGGCATCCTCCACCAGTCGCATTTTCACCTCCTTTAGAGCTGGCTCTTTCTTCTTGGTAGCCACAGTGCCCGCTGCATTAGCAGTGGGTGCAGCAGCAGTGCCCGCTGTGTCAGCAGCGGGTGTCCGGGCAGCAGGACTCTCCTCTTCCCTGAACAGCTTGCCGTACTTCGGATGGCGCTCTAATCCGCGCTGGATGCGCACATTGTCGGTGTAGTAAACGCTGCCGCCGCCTGTACGCGCCGTAAACGACACATGGGCATTGCCACCGCCGGGAAGGGCGACGCTCAGACTTACCACACTCTTGGAAATATATTTCTTCAACATGATTTCTTCTGTTTATTGTTTCCTATGCAGGCATACTGTGCCTGCTTTGCCATAGTGCCCAAAGCGTCAGCTTCGGGGTTAAATCGAATGAGGGGCGGGCGCTCATCTCACGTCCGCCCCTTGTTGGTCACTGTGCCCGGCGGTTTGCACGCCGAGGGCTATATTCACGCCTTAGTGTACGTCTTGCTCGCCACGTCACTGTTCGTCATGCCGTCCTTTACGGCAATGGCCTTGATGGTCGTAGTGGCGGTCAGGGTAATCTTGTTCGTGGAGTCGTAGGCAGTAGATGCGCTCGTAGGAGTGCTGCCGTCGGTCGTGTAGTAGATGGTGGCGCTCGCAGTGTCGCACGCTAACTCAACTACCTGGTTGGCGCTCGCATCGGCCCATGCTGCAGGGCTGAACGTCGGAGTGGCCACCTTCTGCTGCGTCTGCTCGGAGGAGTCGTCAGCACTCGACGAAGTGGCAAGGCGCATACGAGCGTGAGCCTTAGCATAGCGCAGATACAGACAGGCCACCTCCTGAATGACTACGGCGTTGGTGTTCCGCACACCGGCCTTCTTCAGGTCAAGGATGTTGCGGCTCCAGCTCAGGTGGGTCTTCTTCGTCAAGTATTCGGGATCCATAGCAAAGCCGCAAGTGCTCATGCCGTTAAGGTCAAACAGCTCGTGGTGGATAGTAAGAATCTCGCCGAAGTCGGTCTCCCAGCTCTTGAACTTCAGGTTCCACACCTCAACGGTATCCTTCAGGCGGAACTTCTCGCTCTTAATCTTGGAGAAAGCTGCCAGCAGGTCACTGCCGCAGAGCAGAATCTTGCGCTTGTTGCCAATGCCGGTACCGACAAACAGGTCTTTGGAAATATCGACAAGCTCCTCGTCGCTGATGACGGCGCAACCCTTCTCGCTATCCCAGTGGCCTACCTCGATGTCCTTGCCGGCCATCCACCAGATACCACCAGTGAACCAGGTGTTCATGCCTTCCTTCAAGGTGTGACGGATGACGTTCTTCACACCCCAGATGAAGGTATTCTCCTGCGCAAGGCGCATGTCGTAGATACCGTCCTCTTCAATGTCGCTGAAGCTCCAGTCCACTTCCTTGGCGGCAATCTTGTCAAAAGTAGACTGCTCAACCTGAATCATGAAGTTCTGACAGTACTGAATCTCGGGCATCGGAATGTTGTTGAAGCGTCCGGTCTGTACGTCAAGCTCACCGCAGGCCTTGCCCATGCGGACAAGGGTAGTGCCAGAAGGAATGGCAGGGACTAAGATGGTCTGTCCGTCTGATGCCTTGTTACCATTGACGGCATAGACGGTCGGCATGGAGGTGCTGTCGTTGCGACCGCAAACACAGAGAACAAGGTCGGGGGTGTTCTCATCGTCGGGGTCGTAGGCATTGCCCTTGTCATCATACACACCCTTGACACCAACAACGCGGATGGTATCGTCCAGAGTGAACATGTTGGCGTCATCAACGGGAAGCGAGATACTTGCACCGCTCACCTGTGCCTCCACGTCATCATTCGTAGTACAGCTGATAGGACGAGTGCCCACACTGTAGTATTTCACCTCAAACGAGTCGCAGCTCTGAGCCTTCGCATAACGTGAAATCTGGTCTACGGGGGTAGCCATCGGGCGTATCTTGATGATGCGCTTGTCGATGTCTTTGGTGTAAAACTCAGGGTCACCGTCTGCACGGCCTCCCGTCTCGGTGGCAATGCCTGCAGGGGGTGTAGCGTTCCCGCCGTCGCCTCCAGTAGTCTTGCCTGCGTCGGGCAGATTGCTGGCCTCGGCCATCATCACACCCGAAGAAGCGCCGCTAAGCAGCGCAATGAATGTGAGCAGTATGCCCAGCATCCATCTTGAAGCAATTCTAATCTTCTTCATCGCTTTTTTTTAATTGGGTTAATATTAGTGAAAATTTCGTCTCTTTGCCACAGTTTGCCACAGTGCCCGGCGTGTCAGCGCAGGGTCAGTCGTGCGCGCTCCTACGCTTCTCGTTGCCACGCTCCCAAATGGTCTTGTTGCCGTCGCCGTAGTTGTCTAAAGCGCCAAGGCTCGGACGGGGACGAGGAGACTTCGCTGTGCCGTTGCTACCTGCGAGAGGAGCGGTACCGTCACCGCTCTTGGGCTTGCGAAGCTTCTCTTCAATCTTCGTGTTCTTACCCTGCACCAAGCCTTCTTGGTTGGCGGCACTCACATCGGCATCGTGGTTGATGGCCTTCAAAGCCATCTGAATGCTCTCGGCAGAGAACTTGCCTACAACGCCGTCTTTGATGATGCCAAGAAGAAACTCCATAGCCTGGTCTACCTGCTCATCACTCAAACCATGCTGCTGCTGAAGCTCGTCAAGCCTCTGGAGGCTCGACTGGAGATTCTGCTGGTACGTCTCTTCAAGCTCCTTCTCTTTAGCAACACGCTCCACAAACTCCTTGTTTGCTGCGGCTATCTGCTCCTGACGCTCGGGGTCATCCAGCGCGTCTTTGATGTCAGTGCCAAACTGGCGAACCAAACCAATGACAGGGTCTTCACCGTTACGCCAGTCCGTCAGGAAACGGGCACTGCGGGGGTCACTCGTAAACATGTCGGAAAAGGCTTTTTCGCGCTCCTGGTAACCGGCAATGTTCTTGTCGTATTCGTCGTAATCATCGGAAATCTGACCGAAAAATGACTCCTCGTCGCTGAAGTCCTTGTCAGGGTAACGGCTTTGAAGGCGCTCAGTCATAGACTCGCGCTTGCTCTTAACTGGTTTATTATCAACTGCTGCCATATCTAATAGCGGTTTAGGGGATTTTACCCCGCAAAGATAAACCGAAAAAACCGGCATCCACTTTTATCTTCTAACACTTCTTTTTAATAACTTTACACCACAAAAACACAGTGCATGGCGGTTTTGCCGCCATGATAAAAGCCAAGACAATGAAACCGCACGGAAGCAAGGTGGAGTACGAGAAAGAGCGAAACGATGACCTGATGAGAGCCTATCACAGACTCATACAGGACACCGACTATATCTGCCTGGCCGAAGTGTACAGGAATGTCGTAAACATGCCTGCGGAAAGGTTCTGGGTCAGCGAGGAGAGGGCGGCAATAGTCATATCGGCCATTATGAAAGGCGACCAGCTAAAGGGAATGAGGCAGACAAAGCGCGAAATGTTTCAGGAGATACACAGGAGGGCGATGATTCTCAAAAGGCAGAAACCGCAAATGTCAGTCTACGACCTTGCCTTCAATGTGGTCAGGCAACCAGCGCCGAAGTTCTACATGACACCTGGCTACGCAAGGAGTATCATCTTTCAGCATAAAAAGAAATGGTACGAAGAGAGAAAACGAAAACTGCGATTCTTGTTTTAACTTCTATCTGCTTAATAATCAGTGTTTTAACAAGTACACTCGATGGCTTCCCCATCGAGAAATTCGCCATTGCTCCACACTGCACCATCCTCGCACGCTTCGCATACCCATTCTTTCATGCCTCCGTCATTCACTGTGCGGTAAACGCATGGTGCCTGCTGTCTGTCGTTTTCATCTACGACGTCACACCCGCCAACATTATCATCGCCTATATCGCTGCCGTATTATTCCCCATCGACACACTCGCGGCCACCGTGCCCCATGCGTCGGCATGGGGTTCCCCCACCGTCGGACTCTCAGCAGTAGTATTCGCACTCCTCGGAATGGTAAGCTTTCAGGCAAAGAAAAGACTGCTTTTCCACGCATGGATGCTCTCATTCATCATCATAGGCTTCATAATACCTCCCGTCTGTCAACTGTGCGGCCTCAATGTGGCCGCTCCAAATAACATCCTTCACATCTACAGCTACGTCGTCGGGCTGATGGTCGGCTTCCTAAACTCCCCTGCTCATGCCAACAGTTAGTGTGCTCAGTGGTTTTCCCACTGAGATAGTAAAGGAGAACAACCGCCGTAACGCCGTCATCCGCACAAAGTTCAACCCCATCACCGGCGAGGGTTCTGTCGGAAAGAGGGTGAAGCTGGAGATTGAAGATTTCTCGCTGCCAGTCCAATACACCCCTGAGCCTATGATGCGTGTGCCGCTCGTCAGGCAGCTCGCAGAAGCTGGCTCCATCAGCCAGTTCCTTAAAGACATCGGGGCAGAGGTAACAGAAGAAGAAAGGCAGAAGGTCATAGAGCAGTTCGTGCGCATAAGATGCCGACATGACTTCGCATTCTGGGCGGCACTCTACGTGTTCATCAAGCAGAAAGGCGGCGGTGATGATATTCACTTCCGGCTCAACCGTCCGCAAAGAAAGCTCGTAGAACGACTGGAGAGAAGGAGGCTGCAAGGGAAGCCCATTCGACTCGTGCTGCTGAAAGCACGTCAGTGGGGAGGCTCAACGTGCATACAGATTTACATGGCATGGCTACAGCTCATGCACAAGGTGGGTCTGAACAGCCTTATCGTAGGACATGTCAAGGATGCCTCTAACGAGGTGAAGGACATGTTCGACCGCATGATAAAGGCATACCCCATCGAAATGCTCTACAAACTCGGGGAGGAATACAACGAGAGGGAGCCGAAGCTGGTGGGAGTGGGCAACAGCGGAAACATTCACCGAATACCGCAACGCAACTGCAAAATTAAAATCGGTACTGCAGAGAAGCCGGACTCAGCCCGTGGTGGCGACTATAACCTCGTTCACTGCACGGAGGTGGGACTATGGAAGAAAACAGACGGAAAGACGCCTGAGCAGATTGTACGCTCGGCTTGCTCGGGAATACTCCTGAAACCCTACACCATGATTGTGTATGAATCTACGGCAAACGGAACAGGCAACTTCTTCCACAAGGAGTATCTTGCAGCAAAGAACGGAAAGAGCCAGTTTGAGGCCATGTTCGTAGCATGGTACGAGATAGAGCAATACACACTTCCATTCGCGTCGGAGGATGAAAGGGCTGACTTCGCCGTATGGCTATACAACAACCGCAACAACCCGACACCGGCATCAGACAGGGAAGAGCCTGGCACATATCTCTGGTGGCTTTGGGAGCAAGGGGCTACACTGGAGGCCATCAACTGGTATATTCAGGAGCGCTCCAAGTATTCTTCTCATGGGGAAATGGCCTCGGAATACCCATCCAACGACATTGAGGCATTCACATTCTCAGGACGCAGGGTATTCGCCAACGAGGACGTGGAACAGTTCAGAAGGGACTGCAGACCGCCAAAATATATAGGGGAAATATACGGACGTGCAGACGAAGGGGAAGAAGCACTCGAAAACCTCAGATTCAGAAAGGAGGAGGGGGGACGGTTCTTTATGTGGCAGGACGTGGAGAATGACGAGGATGAAGAGGTCGTTGACCGATACCTCGTCATCGTCGACGTCTGCAAGGGACATACGGAAAAGGCTGACTTCGCAGACATTCTCGTGCTTGACCGTCTCTACATGATGGACGCACAGCCGCCCTCAGTCGTCGCAGAATGGCACGGACATATCGACATGGACAAACTGGCATGGAAGGCAGCACAGGTGGCTGCATACTATAACAATGCCCTGCTGGTCATCGAGTCAAACACGCTTGAAACAAACAACACTAAGGGTGAGGCCGAATATATCCTTACACTCATTCACGATGTGTATGGCGACCAGCTCTACGCCAGGAAACAGAGTGCAGAGGACATCAGGGAGGGGGCACCACGAAAATACGGCTACCACACCAACCCGCTTACAAAGAAGGTGGTCATACACAACCTCAAAACAATGGTGCGCGAACACCTCTACATAGAGAGGGAAGAAGCTTGCCTCGACGAATACCTCACATATATAGAAAACGAGAAAGGTGCTTTCGAGGCAATGGAGGGCTACCACGACGACAGGCTTATGACTCGTGCCATAGGCCTGCAAGTATGCTATCACGAAATGGATATGCCGCGCATCGTGAAAACACCAAAGCACCCTCTAAACACCAAAAAGAAGAAAGCACTATCAGCCGCAACAATATAAAGTGTGCATGGCGGTTCTGCCGCCATAAAAAAATATTTCAAATTTCTAATTCAAAGTTTATATGTACAATCCATTCCAACAGTTCATCGACTACCTACGCTACCGCGAGGCCGTCAAGAAAGCAGACAAGGCTCATGCCAGCAATGGGGAGCGTTACTATGTAATGCCGACAACAGGGCATAACAGAAAGCTAATCATCATGGACAGGTATAACTTCAGAAAACTCAAACAGAAGGGCTACATCAACAGACACGCTTCACAGCGAGACCTCATCAACGAGTGCTTCTACTGCACGCCATACCGCAACGGTGACGGATACCTCGATGCAGCGGGAAGGAAGATAAAGCTCGCACTCTATTTCTCATGGTGCCATGCACAGCGAAAACTCAAAAAACAGGCCAGCCACAGTGCCCTGCGCGTCAGCGCAGGGACTGGAGGGAATCGCCACCCTCACTAATGACCCGCTCGCCACATACACCATCCACGGTGTACGTCCATCAAAAAGAGGCAGTCGAAAATGACTGCCCTTTTTCGTACACCGTGCCCGTCGGTTTCCCCGCAGGAAAGCCACAGTGCCCTGCGCGTCAGCGCAGGGGCTTAAGCTGCCGGACGCATGGCTCCGTAAAGCTGCTGAACGGCCTGAATATTCGCGCCCTGTGCCACCTGCTGCTGCAACTGAGGCGACAAACCCTCCGGCATCTGACCCTGCTCCAGCTGCTCTTGCTGGCTCTGTATGCTCTGGAGCAACTGGTCGGCAAACGGGAAGTTTCCATTCTCCAAAAGTTGCTGCAAGCTTATCTGGCCTGCACTCCAGATCTGCATCAGGAATTCATTTGCCATCTGCCTGTAAGCAGGTGTGCTCGTACTCTCCACAATGCTCAGGTCAAACTCAATGTCCCTAATCTTCTTCGGGTCATACTCAACCTGCGCACCGCTCTTGCCGGCAATGTTGAACACACGCTTCGAGTCATAGAACTGCTGCATGTTCTTTACATCCTTGTAGGCAGCATCAACAACGAACATGGAGAAAGAGTCCAGAAGGTCAAGAAGCGACGTAGTGGCGTTCTGCTGCTGCTGCGCATACAATGCGCCGCTCGTGCCACTCGAAGGGGTGCGGCCTTGCAAAGCACCATGCACGCCGCTGATGTCCTCGAAGAATTTCAGTTGTAGCTGCAACAGCTCGTTGATGCCGATGTTCGTAGAGTTGTTGGCTATCTGCTGAGGAAGCGGGACACCGGCCTTTGCCTTGATGAGGATGACGCCATTGAAGCGGCTCCACTCGTCGGCTATCTCGTCCAAGCTCATGCCCTTTGGCAAGCACTCTTCGGGGAACAGCAGAACACCCTTCGCGCTCGCACGCATAATCCAGTCGTAAAGGGTAATCAGGCGGTTCGTGTAGCGCTGCTGGTCAATCACGTCGGCAACAAAGCTGTGAATCTCGCCGTCAATGAAAGGATAAGCCTTGAACACGTAGGGATGACCCTTGTGTTCGTAGGGGCTTTCGCCTTCGTCCAGAATGTCGCCAAAGGGAGTGAGATAGTAGTAGTACCAGTAGTCATCCATAAACCACTCGGCCTTGATGAGAGGGATGTCATCAGACACCATGCCTGCCGCCAACCCGCGACGCACGCGAGAGGCGTTCACAGCCGTCACCATCTCATCGTAGTCCTCGACGTCTATCTTGTACACGTCGCCGTTGTTGTAGTCATGGCACCTGTATCTCGGCTTGCTCTCTTTCCTCCATACCTCGATAACCCTGCAGCGGGTCGGGTCATTGGTAAACAGGAAGTCGAAGTTCTGCAGACGGCTGTAGCCGAAACGTTCACACTGGGTTATCAAGGCACCACGATTACGAGCGGTACTGTAGATAGCACTCAGACGGGCGTAGTCTGAGGAATTGTGCGCAAACTGCTGACAAAGACTGTTGAAGCTGATGTCGTGTACCTCACCCACACAACTGCAATCCCAGCCGCGGAAGTCGCGCATGTTGTTGTCGATGAAGAAATTGTTCGGCTGAACATAGTCAGTCCAGCAGTCAAGCTTCTCGTTGCGCCAGCCGTACCATTTCCTGTGAACCACAAAACCGCTGATGAGGTATTCTTCCATAGTACGGGCATACACCTCGCTCATCCTGTTCATCTGCATGTTGCACTGCAAGATGGTGCTCATCGTCTCGCCAAGCTTCTGCTCGTCACGGTCGCGAGCCGTGCAGATAGGCTCCTTCGACTGGCTACGGTAAACACCAAGAACATTCTTCACAAGCCTGCGGATGAGGTTGTTCTTCAGAGGCACATTGCCCTGGCTCTTGATATACTCCTCCTCGGTCATGTTCTTGCCTTCCACATGAATGACGTCACCCCACTGGTCGCCGTAAGTGTAACGTTTGTTGCGCTCACGCTCCAAGCGGAAGCGGCTCATGTTGTCCCAGAATTGCTGAGCCTCCATCAACACATGGAAAGCACGACGCTCACCAAACTTCTTCGCCTCCTTGATGCTGTCCATCTCCAGCAGCGGGCGAACCTTGCTCATTGATAAAATTCTCTCTTCAGCCATATCTCTGTATTTTTATTGTTCAGTATGTTTCGATGTCATGTCCTGTATGTTGCGATATTATCGCAACCGCAACAGTGCCCTGCGCATCGGCGCAGGGGCTATTTGATTTCATGCAGCTGGTCTATCAACTCACGCATAGTGGCATACATTTCAGCCTCAATGGCTTTCCGCTCGGCATCGTCTGACGCTTCCTTCATGTCCTCGCGCATGTCGTCGATATCGGCTTTGTATTCATCAAACAGCTCGTAGCGCAGATATGCGGGAGAGTTATACATGAAGTCGGCTTTCTCGGCCATACCAATCACGCCATCCTCGGCGGCATTCTCGTATTTGCGAATCAGCCTGCCGGTCTCATCGTACTCCTTCTTATACTTGAAGTATTCGTTTTGGAGCTTCCTGTTGGCAGTACGCTCGTCACCGCTCTTCACGACACGGTTAGCCAAAAGCATGTTGCGCCACTCAAATTCACGGTCGCCGAAAGCGGTCTCACCCATCTTCTTCAACTTCCCTGCAGTGTTGGTGTACCCGCCAAACACACCGTTAAGAAGATACTCTAACTTAGCGGGGTTGATGTCGAGCCAGCCCTTCCTGAAATCATCGCCGCCGGTGGCCTCGTTCAGCCATCGCGAAACTCCTACAAGGGTCTGGTCGGCATTCTTGTACACCTTAGTCCATTCAGGATCATCTTTGTTCCAGGGAGTATCTTTGTAGATGGGAAGTCCTGTCCAGCTCCTATTCATCATGTAGGCCTCAACAAACGGCTTCGCGCTGCTCGGAATAAAGGGAGAGACACCACCGCCGCCCTCCAGCATGTCAAGAGGCAGTATCTGGCTCACCTGACTGAGGGCTTGGAAGGTCAGCTCCTTGTTGTCGTAGTATTCGTTGCCGCTGATGACGCCGGATGCCAGCTCACCAAGTCCATACAAAGCACGGAACTCGATAGGCAGAGGGATGGAAAGATATTCATCACCTATGCAAAGCAGGATATTGCTGCGCCTCACATACTCCGGCTGATTGTAGTAGGAATTCTTGTCATCATCGTCACCGTCGCCGCCTCCCATGAGGGATGCTAACTGAGGCACAATATAGCCAAGCATGAACATAGTGGCGGCACCGGCCAAGGCTTTGCCCTTGTGAAGCTTGCCTGCCCTGCCGAAATTGGTAAGACCTTGAACACCGGCATTCCAGAACACATACAGCAAACGGCCACCACCGCCAACATAGCTGCCCACCTTGCCTAAGAAGGTTTGGCCGGTGGCGTTAACCATCTTGCCGCCACTGCCTTTCTTGTTGAAGTTAACACTCACTTCCTTGGCGTCGTAGATGCTGCGCTCGATGCTCCTGCCCATTTCACGGCTCGTCACAAAAGCGGCAAACCTCGCACAGTTCTCAACGCTCCTGTTCAGAAGGTCGAGCTGCAAACCGAGGACACTCAAAGCACGCCTCCCTGCACTACCTTGTTTCTTCAGCTCCTTAACCACTTCTTTCTTGTGGCCTTCTATGTCTTTGATGTTGGTGTACCCGGTCTCGCCACCATTCAGCATGAACTGGTAGAACAGGTGTTCCATCCTACTGTTCATATCCAGTGTGCCATGCTCCCACTTGCCAAGGAGATAACGCATAGTGGCCGGATTGAACTTACCGAAGTTCTTATGAAACTTCAAGGCATAGCTCGGACTTTCCTTCACCCACGACATACAGTTGCTGTACAGCATGTCACGAAGGAAGTTGCTCACCACGAAGTCAGGATTGCGGGTCGTATAGAAAGCACTCAGGTTGCGGTTCACATACTCGCCAAGTTTCAGCATGTTGCCAACGATGCCGCCTTGTTCAACGTCGGGATTGGTCAGACCGTTCAGAGCCTGAGCGGCACGGGGATTGCCGTTCACCGTCAGAACGTAGGTACGACCGCCACGGCGCACCAGCACTTGATGTTCTTTCAAGTTACCCTTTACAACCTTATAGGGGATGTTCTCGGCATCACGGCCTCGCTTGTAATGGTCGGGGTCGGATTCGGCAAGCTGCTCCATGCGCTCCTCGAAGGCTTCTACCTTACGCGCAACGTCATCGGCGCTGTCACCATCCTCAATGTCGGCGAAAACAGGAATCCACTCATCAGAGGCGGCATCGTACTGAAGCCATAGGTCGTTGACGCTGACAAGGTCGCTCGGATGGTTCAGCACGAAGTTAAGGAAACGCTGCTTCATCACATTGCGGTTGCCCAAGCGGATGGCATCGTCGGCCATCATCGCAATAGTGGCAATAGGGTCGTCGGCCTTGCTGCTGCGACCAACGGCGTGCTTGATGGGACTGCCGCCAAGGGGGCCGTTCTTGCTTGTCAGGTAACCGTACACCTCATCGCTCGTGGTCTCATCCCAACCCTGAAGAGGAATGTAATACTCGAACATGTCGCGTATCTTCTCGTAGCGCTCCTTGCTCAGAAGACCGCTCCTGTATATCTTTTCCAAAGTGGCCTGTGTAGCCTCGCGTGTCCTATCCCAGAGGTCTGCAGTGTCGTAAGCGCCTTCGTAGCTGTCTACAATCTGCTGTGCAGCGGCTTCGGCGGCGGCAACATCATCCTCACCAGTAAGGGCGGTAAGGCCGGAATAATCACGCTCGCGGAAGTCTGCAAGGGTCTTTTGGCCGTAAGGATGCTCTTGCTGGTAGAGGGCAAAGTCACGGGCGGCAAACACCTGATTGCGCTCTAAGCCGTGTTTGGCCATCATGTACTCAACAAGGGCTTCGCGGGCACCCTTAGAGTGTCCGCTGGTTTTGCCAGCGGGGTGCGTCAGCTTGCCAATGGCCTCCAACAGCGGGCGCATAAAGTGAACATAGTAATCGTGCTGCTCGGCGGCATTCATGCTACTCATCCTGTTCTCGGCTAAATAGGCGTTCTCGTAGCCATCAACATCTTCAATGCGCACAGTGCCCTTCGGTTTACCAGAAGGGTTAAGAATGGCATCGTATAGCTTCTTCAAGCCAAGCATGGAGTCCTGAACGGCCTCACGGAATTGGTAAGTGCCGCTGCTCACCATGCGCTCGTAGGCATGACGGGCTATGACCCTGTCACGCTCAGAGAAATCGCCATCCCTGAAATGCACATTGTGCCCGCCGGTTCTGCCGACGGGATAGTCAATTGCCTCGGCGGCTACCAGTCGGCTGGTGTCAATACGGCCAAGGCTGTGAATCCTGACACGCTCCCTGTCAAAGCTGCCCGCTCGACCTCTGGTCGCTTTCATACCTGAAAGAACGCCAAGCTCCATCTGCTTGCTGATGTCCTTTGCCTCGGCAAAAGGATTGCGATAAAGACCCGGCTCGGCAAGGTTCTCATAACTGCGCCACAAGATATAGCGAAGCTCATTGTCACTGAGCGAGGCACCGCTGTAGTCACCAACAATCTGGTGCCACATATCCAAAAACAGGCTCTTAATCTTCGACCACCAGACACTACCATTAGCACGGTCAAAGTTGGTGTCCTCGGCAAGCCTTGCAAGATATTCCTCAGTAGCCTCGCGGAAGTCCCAGCCATGCTTCTTCGCAAGCTCTGCAATGGCGCTGCGAACAGCATCATCGGCGTGCTGATAGACATTGTCAAGGAACTGGTCAAAGTGTTTGCCAAACAACTTGCGCAAACCATAGTGGGCGACACCTTCATGTAAGATGGTCTTTACAACGTCAGTAACGCTGCCGTGGTTGCTCATGATAATCACTATCTTCCCGGTCTTGGCATCAAACCAACCCTTCGCCCTCGCCTTGCGGCCTTTCAAACCTTCTGGAGTATCCATAATGGTGACACGGCCACCAAGCCCAAGGCGCTGGATGACTTCATCGGCACGCTCGTGCATCTGACGCCATATCCTTTCGCGATAGCCGTCATACTGCTTCTTGCTGTACCCGACACGACGGGCTGCGGCCAAACGCTCCTCGTAGGTCTCACTTGCTGGCGCACTACCTTCGCGCTCTCTTGTTGATTCGCGCTTCTTGCCGTAGACGCTTGCCCATGTCCTACCTGCGTTCTCACCTTCTACAAGCTTGCCCTGGTTGTTGGTCTTGACAAACTTCATGCCGCGTGCCTCCAAGGCTTCGCGCACTTGGGGGGTCACTACGTTGGTGGGCATCGTCTCGATCTGACCGGCAAGCATGTTGGAAATATGGTCGGCCACCTCGTCAACAGGAACAACACGGACAGGCTTTGCCCAGCGGGTCAGGATGACTTCGCGGGTGCCGCTCAACTGGCCTTGTATCACACCGGCCTTCCACTGCTTCACGCCAACGCTGTCTTTGGCCTTTTCTGCCTGATAGTCGCCCGACAGTTCGCTGACAGGGACTTCCATTTCCACAACAACAAGGTTGCTGCGGTCTTGTGCCTCACTGAACTGGTCATTGAGCATCGTAGTTGAAGTGTGGATATAGGGATTATAAGCGGCATATAGCATCTTGCCGTTATCCTTGCGGAGGGGGAAGTACCACTTGCCGTTACGCATAACGGCTTTCTCGGGGGCTTCCTCGCTCTCTTCCCACTTGCCAAGCTCGGAGGGCTGGCGCAGTTGCTTGCCCTCGGCCTCTTTGGATGACATGGGAGGATAGAGTTTGCCGTCTATCAGCACCATGGAGCGATAGACTTTGACGGTGGGCTGGTTCTCCAGCATGTCGATGGTGTCAACGTCACTGACCTCGCGGAAACGAACACCGTCATCTTCCTCGCCCTCTTCTTCGCCGTCACGGAAACGCATACCTTCGTCATCGGTATCTTCCTCCTCGTCGGCTTCCTCAGCCTCGGAAATGTCGGAGGCGGCATCTACATCGGCATCCATCTCGGCATACTTCTTCTCTTTCTCCTCCAGTTCCTTCTTCATCAGCTCGGAGTATTCGTCTAAGCGTTCATGTGCCTGCTCCAGCTCTTTCTCAAACTCAAATGGCTTGCCATGGCGCTCACGCACTTGCGCAAGGGTTTTCTCACTCTTGGCGATGTTGCGTTCACAGCGCTCGATACCTTCGCGGAAGTCCTGACCGCTGACAACATTCTTCACAATGTCCTCTAAGCCTTCACGGAGCAGGGATTGGTGGACGGGCACATCTTCCAGTCCAAGGGCTTCACAGGAATAGGTCATCTTCCTGCGAACAGCACTGAACAGGGTGCCTTGGTTGTCCTCGTATGCCTCCACATTCTGCTCTGTGGTGAATACAAATTCAAGGCCTCCTACGTTCACAGTCAGGCGTCGCGTCTGGGAATGGACGGAAGGATTGTCTCTCAATTCATTCTCGGTCTCCTTGATGCTCTTATTGTACTCCTTGATGAAATCGGCCATAGCCTCGACAGATGGGAAAGTCTGCTTGCCTACAGTGATAGTGTGCACGGCGGTTTTGCCGCCGGGGAAAGCCACGGTGCCCGGCGCTTCAGCGACGGGAGCATTGACACCCTCAACCAAAGCAAGGTTGCGCTGGTATTTCTCCAGCCAGCCCTTCCACATCTTGATGTCATTCTCTAACCTCGGTATCTCGTTGTGGCAGTAGGTCTGGTCGGCTTGCCACTGCTTTTTCTTGGCCTCATACTTGCGGACGTCCTTTTCAGCCTGATTCTTCAGCATGGCATACTCACTGCCGGAGAGTTGGGCTACGGTATCGCCAAAAACATCCTCCTCCTCTTCAAGAGCACGGTTTTCCATCGAGTTAGCCATCATCTTCTTGCCGTTCATGATACTGTCGGCAATGGCACCCTTCGTCTTTAGGCGCTGGTACGCGGTGACGTCCAAGCTGTCCTCAACACCAAAGCGTAACACGCGCACTGGCTTGCCCATCTCTTTATGAAGATTGCCTTGGCGCAAGATGCGACCATTGCGCTGGGTGTAGTCCATCGGCCTGTTTGGAGCGTCAAGATGTATAAGTGTATGTAGTCGCTCTTGGATATTCACGCCGGTGCCGAGAGTAAAGGTGCTGCCCATGATGACACGAACCTCGCCACGGTTCACCTTGTCGAATATCTCCAGCTTCTTTTTCACGCTCATGCCGCTCTTCATCACGACAATCTGCTCGGCGGGCACGCCCTGGGCTATCAGCTTCTCACGGATGTCCTCGTACAGGTTGAAGCCGCTCTTCTTGTTCTGGTAGCTGTCGGCAAACAGCGCAACGGTTCCCTTGTAGGAATCCGTCTCACGGAGGCTCCTTAGCGTCTGGCGCACAGCCTCGTTGGTCTTGCTCTGAGGCTCGTCGGCGGCATCGCTCACAACAAGGCGGGCATCAACGGCGGCGGCTTTCGCTATGCCGTACATCGTCAAAGGAATATGACTGTTCTCTTTCTTCTCTTTGCCGCTCATCTCGTCGTACTCCTTCAGCTTGGCCTTGACGTACTTCATCACACTGCGCAAGGCGCGCGTCTGAGGAAGATAGATGTCAATGGCCTTGCCGCTTTCCAATTGAGGACGCAAATCTTCCTTGCCTTGCTTTCGCCTGTCCTCTTCAATCTCGTCAAGAAGTACGGTGTCGGCAACGCTACTCCAGATGCGGACAAGCTCCGGCAAGTTCACATAACCGGCAAAGCGGTTATTCTCCTTGAACTTGCCACTGGTGGTGAACTCCAGCATCTGCTGCAGGTTGCCAAAGTTGCGCACAAAGTCATCGAAGTAATAGATGCCGTATTCCTTCATCGTGTCAGCAGGCATCAGGTAGCGCATGAAAGTCCAAATCTCGGCGGCGGTGTTGCTGATGGGGGTGCCGGTGGCAAAGATGACGTTGCGGCCATTGTTCTTTTCCAAAACGGCCTGAGTCTTTAAATAGACACCCTGAGCCTTCTTCGAGTAGGAGGGGTCAACACCTTTCACGCCGCGCTGCATGGCAGTGGCAAAGCCAAGGTGCTTGTATTCGTGAGCCTCATCTACCAAAATGGCATCAATGCCCATGTCGTCGAAGTTCTCTACGTCGTCGGTCTGACGGTCGAGCATCTCCAAAGCCTTGACTTCTGCATTTTGCCTGGTAATGGCAGCTCGCTTCTCGTCGCGTTCCTTGCGCTTCGAGCTGATGGCATTGGTGAGGCCGGCCAGCTCTTCTTCAAGCTTCTCAATCTCTTTCTCGGCCTGCCTCGTTATACTGCTGTTGCCTTGTGGATCTGCATCCTTCATCTGCTCCAGAACAAGCATTTTCTCTTCAATCTTGTCCTGAACAAACTTCATCTGACGCTCCTCACTGTCAGGAATGCGCTCAAAGACGCTCTGAGGTACGACAATCATATCCCAGTCGTTGTACTTGATTTTGGCGTAGAAGTTCTTGCGCCCTTCTGCGGTGCGGTCGGCTTCTTCAATGGTCAACACTTTGGCACCAGGGTACAACTCCTTTGCACTCTCCACAAACTGCCCGACGGTGGCGTTCTGAACAACTATCATCGGCTTGCGCGCAGTGCCTAAACGGCGCATCTCCATCGCAATGCTGATAAGGGTATAGGTCTTGCCGGAGCCTACTTCATGAGCCAGCAACAAGGGCTGGGTCGTACCACGCACAACAGCCCTGCCTTGATGGGGACGAAGCGTGACTGAGGTAGAAGCGCCGCCAAAGTGTTCGGTAACAAAATCTGCCGGAATACTCTTCGGCACATAGTTGTTGAACATGTCATTATAGATGCGCTCAATGCGCTCACTCAAAGCGGCATCGCTCTGCATCTTCGCACGCGCCCATTCCTTGAAGTCCTGACGTATCTCGTCTATCTTGCTGGCAATAGCCTGAGTGGCTTCCTTGTCGGTGATGGTCTCGGTACTGCCGTCCCATTTCTTGCGGGTCTCGCTGGCGGTGATGGTCTTGTTCTGCATCGCGGCCTCAATGAGCTGGGTGCCATAGTAGGTACGGTGAAGCAACTCACTCTTCACACCCATGGCGATATTCTTCTGCTCGCCAACATAGCCGGGGTCGCTCATAAACCATGTGCCGCCTGCAGCAGTGAAGGTAACGCCGATATCGGTCTTATCCTTCACGTACTCCTCGTAAAGCTTCGGGTCTATCCACGACGAACCGATGCTAAAGTCTATCAGGTGGGCGGGAATGTTGTCAGGAATCACTTTCTCCAATGCCTTGATGTTCGCATCATACTGGCCGTCGCCGTTGTTGGCTTGTGCCTGCGCTAATTTCTCACGGACATTGCCGCTCAGATACTCATAGCTCACCTCCATCTGGCGGGTGACAGGGTTCTCGAAGCCAAGGCCAGAGGCAATAATCTCCTGCTTCACCTGCTCCTCAGTGTGCATGGCGGTTTCACCGTCATGTCTGTTCAGCTGCTCGGCTATCCAGGGCACATCAACCCTGCCATGAACATAGATACTGGCGATAATGCCATCCTTCACGTTCTTTGCTTCGGGGACTTTCTCCCTCTCAACGACACGCTGACGGAAAATGTCGGTCTTGCCATACTCCTGTATGCGCTTCCCGGTATTCACGTCGCCACGCTCGCTGTATTTCTCCAAGGCAAGGATGTTGGCAAAGTCAACGTCATTCTTCAAGAAGGAGATAGACGTGTTCTTGTGAAGATGTCCGTAGGTCTTGACGAAATCATCGTAGGCTTTATTCAGGGCTTTCAGTAACGGTGGGAGTCCTGCGTCATCCTCATGCTCGCTCTGATATTCCAGAAGCTCGCCTAATGCATCCTTGATTCGCTTGTAGGACTTGAAACACTCTGCTTTGCTGTGACCTTTCACCTTATTGGCATTGACAGCCAAAGGCACGGCCTTGCCACGCTGGGCTATACACAGCGTGCCGTGCTGGTCAACTACCATGCTGCCCTCCTTCACACCTGCGCCAAGCTCTTCGTACACATCAGCCACAGTGCCCGAAGCATCGGCTTCGGGTAAAGCCTCCCAATCCTTTTCACCAAAGCTGCTTGCCCATGACTTCAACATGTCGCCCTGATTCTTTCCTTTGGCAGGATAGAGTGCCTTGCTCGTCGGCCTGAATGTATCGCCCTTCTCAAAGCCGAAGTGCATTTCACCGGCCATCATTTCAGGATGCTCAACAAAGTAACTGTTATAGTCCATCGACAACTGCTTGATGATGGGAATTTCCTCACCCTTCACCTTCTTGGTCTCACCAGTGTCATACTCGGCTATGCGCTCACCTGTAGTTGATAGTACATCAATGGCATAGGGCGACTTCTTGCCGTTCACACGCTTGCGGATGACAATAATGTCGCTCGTCGCTCCAGTACCGCCAAAAGTCTCGTTGTTCAGACGGAAAGCACCTACAACGTCGGCACCACCTTCCTGAACAATCCACTCGCGAAGTCTCGCGCTGTTGTCAAGGGTGCCGCTGCTGGTGATGAAGATGCCAATGCCGCCATCACGCAGCTTGCGCACATTCTTGGCAATGCAGAAGTCATGAATGTCATGGAACTTCTTGCTCAGGTCTTTGTCGCCGGTCGTGTCATTCACGCGCAAACCTGTGACAAAGGGAACATTGGTAATGGCCAAGTCAACGCTGCCGTTCTCTACCTGTGTCGCCTCAAAACCCTGCACATCGACCTGCGCATCAGGATAGAGCAGACGCAGGATGTTGCCGGTCGTCTGGTCTATCTCTACGGCTTGGATGTCGCTGCGCTCACTCAGGTCGGTAGGCATGAGGCCAAGGATATTGCCGATACCAGCACTACCTTCAAGCACTCTGCCACCTTTGAAGCCCATTGCCCTGGCAATATCCCAAAGGGCATCAATCACACCAGCGGGGGTGTAGTAGGCACTGTTGCGGCTCATGTTGGCCTGCTCGTAAGCTTCCTCACCAAGAAGCTCGCGCAAATACTGGGGCTGGGGCTTGCCGTTACGGTGAACGGTGAAGTTCTCAAAAGCCTTGCCCAAGCCACCCCAACCGCTGAACTGACGCAACACGGCCATCTGTTCGGCTGTGGCCTGCTCACCGCTCTCCATGAGCTGCTTCATCAGCTCTATGGCCTTGATGTTCGCATCAATACGGGCATCAACAGCAATGGGGGCGTAGTCTTTACCACGCTCCGCATGATTGTTCCTCGTGTTCTTCGGATTGGTCACAGGCGAGAGAGGCACATCATTTCTGCCTCTCTCGCTTTCATCGCGTCGATTATCTGAACCCAATGGCCTAACGGAGCCACGTGTATCTCCGTTAGACACTCCCAAAGTGTTTTCTAATCCCTGTAAGCGTCCAGCGGGTCGTTGAGAGACGCGAACGCCGCTTTCTTCTCTTTCTCGGTCAGCTCGTCCACCTTCTTGCCCAGACGTTTGGCTTCGTCTTTCAGTATGCTCTCCCTGCTGATTATCGTCGGCTGGCAATCCTTCGGAGCGTACTGCATCAGTTCTCGCATGTCCATTGCTGTTGTCGTTTTGAGGTTCTACATGAGTGGCATCGTCGCCGAAGGAACCGAATAGGTCGCCTTCCTGCTGCAAAGATACACTATTTTTCTTACTCTCGCCACTTTTTCCACGTTTTTGTTCCGTTTTTTTGCCCTTTTTCGCTATTTCCAGTATTTTTTCGGTTGCTTCCTTGGCCTGACGCTCCGCATCTTGCTCCTTCACAATCTCATCGGCCTGCTCAAACACTGTCGGAGCACTGCGCTCGGCGGTTTCCCCGCCAATGGAAAGGACGTCAAAACGTTTCACCTCATCGTAAGGGGTCATGTCGGCACTGTAACCGGCATCCTCCACCTCCGGCAACTCCCTTGCACCATTGTAGAAGGATTTAAGGTACGGACGGATGGCATCGCCCAAGTCCTCGATCATCTTTTTGGCAAAGTCAGCAAACTTCCTGGCACCCGCCTCAATGTGGTAAGTAGCCATTTCAATGCCTATCGTCAGTATCTCAGGGTCAATGCCCATGTTCAGCTGGCCAAGCATCTTCTTTCTCATCCGCTGCTTCAATTCCTCGTACCTGTCACGGCTCACCAAGGAATTGTTAGCACCGTAGCTGCTGTCCTCTGTGCGCTCGTTTCGTCCATTGTCACGGCTGCGAGCCGTATCATCAGCGGGTGCAGCCACCGTGCCTGCGGCATCAGCCGCTGGTTCCTCCGTTGGTTGCTGTGCTGCGGCCTCCTGCTGTGCCACATCGGTCACCATCCGCATGTCGGACAACGAGGCAGGCGCAGCATCCTCTAATGCCTCGCCACTCTCTTCAAGAACGGCACTCGCAAGCTGCTCGGCGCTCTCGGCATCGCGCATCAGAAAACCGCCATCTTCCTTGCTCCACCAGCCTTTCAGCTGCTTGGCAAGGTTGTTGGCTGCTCGCTGCTGCTCCTTGCTCAACTCAGCGTCGAACTTCACCAACTGCATGTCGAGCTTCTTGCCCTTCTTGGTCACATATTCCTTGGGACTGACTGAGTAAGATGTGACTTTTTCAGCACTTTTTTCCGATTTTTCTTGCTCGTTATCAGAATTATTCGTATCTTTGCCAGCGGAAAGATTAGAGGTGACAGCACCTGCCTCTACATCTGACTGACCGGGGGTTTCAGACGGCGGCAGTGTCTTTCCTTGCTCCCGGCCATCAGGATATTGATGGGGATTGTTCCCATTGAGAAGTGCCTGTTGTTCGGGAGTAGTATTTTCACCTCTTCTTTCATTTTTTATCACATTTCCTTGGTCGGATGGAGATTTTTTGTTACCTTTGTCCCCCGAAGAGAGGCTGCTACCCTCATTGGTAGGTTGTTCTGCGGGTGAATGTGCAGGTTCATCGAGTGCAGTCGCTTTATAAAGCAACCTATCACTCTTCACCTTATTTCTCAGCTGGTTCTCTCGAATAATGTGCGAACTGACAGAAATCTCCATACCGTCCTGTGATACCGTAACACTCTCAAAGTGGACATACTTTGAGCCGTCGGGTTTTTGGAATGTCTTAATGAAAAGGAAAGACGATGGTCGTTCATGGAACATGTTTTCTTCCTTGTCACGCTCTTCAAGCACAAGGTCAGGATTGCCAAGGGTTTCAAGCAACATGCCATACTGCTGCTCACGACCTTTGGCGAACAGTTTCTCACGCTGATTGGCTCCCATCTTCACCTCGCCAATGGGAGTGCTGACGGACTCACGCCAGTTGGCATCCGTTATCTCTACTTCGGGGGCTACGACGGCATGGGATTTCATGGAGTCAATGAGTGCACTAACCTCTTCATCGCTCATGGTGGCCTCCTGTTCGCTATGCTGCGGCATTGCAGCAGCCTCAGCAACGGCCACCTCCTGAATACGGCGGTACTCCGCAAACGGCTTCGTTTTCCTGTGGCTGCTCTCGATCCACTTCTTGAACTCTTCCTTCGTCACTCCAGTAATGCCACCAAGACCCTGCCAGCCCTCAGAGTAGTTCGACAGGTAGGCGGCACGGGCTTCCTCCTCGCTGTTGAAGCCATACATCACCTTGTGCTCATCAAAGAAGCCAAAGCGGTCTACCTGGTCAACAACCCACACCGTTCCGTTCCAGTCCTCCAAATGGTCAGAAAGGAACACGTCGATGTGGTCGCCGTCCACGCCCTCAGTGCCGCGCATGTAGCCGTAGGTGTTCCGCATCGTCACACTCCACTCCTTACCGCTGTCATCCCTGCCACTACGGGTAGAACCCTTCGGATTCTCAATGCTGATGTCGAAGCCGTCTATCTTGACATGGCCTTTCTTGTAGTTCCCGGCTTCCTTCTGTCCGTCCGTAGGGCTGGTGTTCGTCTCAGCCTCCGCACTCGCTACGGCAGCGTCCACAGCGTCCTGCGGTTCTGCCGCAGGAGTCTCAGGGGCTACATCGTGGCCTTCGTCGCCATCGCTGCCAGCATCATCTTGTTTCGTGCCCGGCTCAGCTCCGCTTGATTGCTCGGCTGCTGCTGTGCGCTGCTCGACGGCATTGTCGAGGGCTGCTTGCTGCTCTTCGTCTGTTCCATTGTTCAATAGTTGTTTTACTTCGTTGATGATTTCCTGTTGGCTCTTCACGCCGCCGGTGAACAAGTCCATCTGGCCGTTGGCACTCTCCTGTGCGGCATGGTTATAGAGCGTGAGCCACTTCTTCAGGCGGGTCACGCGGTTGTCGTTGATGACGTCGGCAAGCATCAGCACGGTGGCATTGGTGTAGTCGGCCACACTCGCGCCATCGTCGAAGGCGAAGAGGTTCAGCTGACGGGCATACCCGCTGACTCTCTCACCGGTCTTGTAGCCCTCCTTGCGCGCCTTATACACAAGCTCGATGGCCTGCGCAAGCTCGCTCTCCAAGCTGAAATCCTTGCCAAGCATGAGGTTGTTGCTAATCTCGGCAAGCGCGCAGATAATACTCTGACGCATACTCTTAACCGACGTTATCTCGCGCACGGCATCGGGATTGCTCTCAAAGGCCTTGCCGATGAGCATATTCTCCAGAATCTCCTTACCCTGCGCACTGATAGCGTCGCCGTCGAACATTTCGGCATACTGCGCCCTGCTGATGGCACCGCTGGAAAGAAGCTCGTTGATGGCCTGCGTAGCAGCCTGCGGGTCGGCGTAGAAGTCGCCCAACGTGTCGAAAGCATTGATGCTCCTGATGACACGTCCAAACGTCTCATCGTCTACTATCTTGCCAAACTTCACGGCCTGCTCGGTCTTTGACTGGCCTTTCATCTCCTGCTGGTTGAACTTGGCAAAGGTCTCTGCGGTGTACGGCATCGCCTCATCGGGAACAAACACAACACGCGGATGCTGCATACCTTCCACCTGTTCAGGAGTGAAGCCGAACTGCTGGCCATACTGTTTCAGATGCTCGATGTAGGCGGCGTCGGTGCCCTGCTGGGCGGCAAGCTCACCGGCCATAGTCCTGCCGTTGCCGCTCAGCACTATGCCGTCGCTGCTCACCACGACGGGAGTCTGCAGTGCGCGCTGGTCGTAGGCATTGGCAATCTGCCGTGTAGTGGTCTGTGCGTCCTGGTCACGCTCGTAGTCGCGGTCATTCACGGTCTGGCCGTTGTCATCAACAGGGAAGCCATCGTTGCGCACAAACTCGGCGTTGGCGTTATGGCTTGGAGTGGCGGCACCGCTCTCAACAAGCACATAGTGACCGGCCACCTTCTCACCGTTGGCAAGCACTATCTCATTCCTTGCACCGTCAACCTTCGGGGCACTGTTCCATCGCTCTGTTATCTGCGGAGCAACATTGTTACTGCCAAGGCGGGCTTGTTCCTCGCGCTTGCGAAGCTCGTCAGCCTGCCTTGCCTGCTCTTCCACGATGGCTTGCTGCGTCTGTGCGGACTGCTGTGCAGCCATTGCCTCGCGCTCGGCCAACACAACCTTCTGCTGCGCATCCTTCACCTGCTGCCAATAGTCGGCACGATGACGCGCTGCCTCAACACGAGCCTGCCACTCGTTCATTTCCTTGCGGTACTTGGCAAGGCTGGTGCCCATTTTCGGCTTCTTCTCCTGCATCTTCTGCAAGGTCTTGTCGGCATCCTTCTTGTTGGCATCAACGAATTGGTTGGCCTCGTCACGGCTCAGACCGGCCTCGTTATAGATGAAGCTGTGTGCACGCTCAGGACTGGCCTTGGTGAAGTCTGGCTCGGCATCCTCACCCTCGCCAACCATCGGCATCGGCTCTGCCGTGGTTCCCGCTGCGTCAGCGGCGGGTGCAGATGGAGCGGCAGCAGGCGGGTTGTTTGCTCCAGTGGCATTCTCGCCACCTGCCTCGCCGCCTGCATTATCAAGTCCGCTCTCTGCTTGTGCAGCCGCAGTGCCCGCTGCGTCAGCAGTGGGTGCCTGGGCAGCTCCGTTATGCTCCACAACCATGCCGTCCAGCTCGTCACGGTTGTACAGGTGTATCTTCTTGCCACCGACAGGACGCTCGGTATAGACCTCAATAAGTCCGTCCTCATTCGCCTCGGCGGTGATACTGCCTCTCACGGTGCCCTCACCTGTCTGCAGCGTCACCTCGTCGTTAAGGCCATAGACGGGACGGCTGGCCTCGCGCTCCTGTTCCCTTTGCTGCGACAATGCGGCGGCTCTTTCCTGCTCATACTGCTGCATCCTCGCAAGGTTGGCATTGTCTGCCATCACCTGAACCTGCTCGCGAGGCATCACAACGGCCTCGCCACCGTCAACAGACACAAGCACCTCGCCCTCACCAACCTGCACAGGTTCGCGCCCGTCGGTTTCCCCGACGGGAACAGGAACCACCATAACAGTATGCTCCTGACCCTGCTCATCCATCACGGCATATTGGTCACCCTCATTGAAAGGCAGCACACCGTCTATCCTGTTGGCGGCTTCCTGGGCGTACTGCTGCCTGATAGCCTCCTGTGCCTCCGCTTTCTCCTGAGCGGCATCAACGGCCTCATCAGCTGAAAGGAACTCTTCGACACTCACGGCTTCAATCTTGCCACTCTCAGCGTCGGCTACAAGCACCATGCCATCACCGCCATTGGAGGCACGGCTGGCTTCACGGTCTATGCCGCTGCCGTCATCGTGCATCACCACGCTGCCGCCAACAATATACACCTTCCTGTCAGTGGTCAGTGTGGCGGGGTGTATCATGCCGTCCTCATGGTGGGTACGGCTGTCAACGGCGGCATTGCTCACGGCAATACGGCTGTCTATGTCATCACGCACACGCTGCACCATGCCGTCGTAGGCCATCTTAGCATTGGCATAGTCCACGGCAACCTGCTTCTCATCCTCAGTCCACATGTCATTGGAAAGGATGCCTTGCAGAGTGCCTACAGGGTCAGCGTCAAACTGGCTCACAACATCATCGCTGGCAAGGTCGGCAAAACGCTGACGCTGGAAGTCGTAGCCATTTTTGATGTCATTCTGCTGCTGGCCGTCGGCAACATTGTAACCGCCAATATACGACAGGTTCAAGTTCCCAGCAGTCTCAGTAGTTCCAGTCGCCACTGTGCCTGCCGCGTCAGCGGCGGGATTAGCAGCCTCGGCTTCATCCTTGGCCTTGGCAGACGCGCCTATGTTGAATCCCCTGAACTTCGCCAGCTCTCCCATGTACTGAAGGGCTGCACGCTTCTCTTCGGCGTGCATGTCGCCATCGTTCAGTATCTCAGTGGCAAGTGCAGCAAAACCCTCATTGTCCGTGCCGTCGATGCGGTCACGCAACGGACTCCAGCGCTCATCACTCATCCTGTACGAAGCAACACGATCTGCATTGTCAAGGCGGTGCTTGGTACGAAGGTAATTGGCGGCATCAACAGTCCCGCCGACAAACGAAGGCGACTGCATGAAACCGACAGAGAACAACATGCCGCCCCAGATGTCGGCTTGTGTCCTGCCGTCTATCAGGTCACTAAGGCTGTTGTCGCCTACCAAAATGGAGTTGAGTACAATGTTGGCCTCTTCCTCCAGCACCTCACTCGGATAGTCCTGGATGCCGCCACGCTCCAAGGCGTGCTTCAACGCCCTGCCGTAGCCGTTGGCGGTTATCTGAGAGAGGTCTTTGCTCACCTCGGCAAGGCCAAGCTTGCTCGCAACATAGGCACCGGCCTTGCTAAAGCCTGTTTTCTGCGCCAGCCATGAGCCAAGTCTGCCCATTGGCCCTTCAAGATGGGCACCAAGCATTTCTGTATAGTATTCCAGCGTGTTTGCAGCCTCGGCCTCCCAGATGCTCTGCGCCCATGTCTTGCCGCCGTCAACAAAGCGGCTTCCACCTTCGCCGTCATCCTCATAGTGGCCGATGTGATACTCGCCGTTCTCATCCTGTATCACGGTGTCGCCGGTATGACGCTGCAAAACGTCTGCAGCAGTCTTGGCGGCTCCCGTCGTGTTGGCCATCAGCGTTGCACCCACCACGTCGCCAGTCAGCGTGCCGGTACTCTTCACCAACCACGAGCGAAGCCCTTTGTTGGCAAGGTTCGTGGCAGTAGCCCTCGCAATAGCATTGGTGGCAGCAGTGGCAGTGGCATCGGCGGCACCGCTGAAACCGCCAGTGACTAAGAACTCCGCAACAAAAGGCAGAGCCTCGCCAGTGATATTGCCGGCACGAGCCATAAAGCCCATGTCATCGCCATACCTCTCTTTGGCATCCTGAGTAAGCACATACTGCTCCAGCAGCCCTTGCTCCTCACCTGTAAGACCGGCACCCTCATTCAGCTTGTCTGCTGTCCGAGACATGGCAAGGGCATCATTTAGCGGTGACAGACCGAATGACCATGTCTGCGGATTGCTGACAGTATGCCACAGGTTGCGCCAAAAGCCGCTCGTATCCTTGTTAAGCGATTCCTCCAGGACATGTACGCGCTCCTGTGCCTGATGCAGCTGTGCAAGGTGTGCATCGTCGGCGTGCATGGCTGGCAAGTCGCGTGAGTCCACATGACCGCCGTTCACGCTCTGGCTCGCCAAGCGGCCGATACGCTGACGGTCGTAGGCCTCCTGCTCACGCTCCAGACGCTCCAATTCGCGCTGAGCCTGAAGAAGCTCGTTCCTCTTCAGGTATTCTTCTTCCTTCGCCTTGGCTTGCTGGCCAAGAGGGGTAGCAAGGAAAGCCATGCGTTTCTCGTTGTCGATGGCATCGTCTCGCCGCTTCATCCTTTCAGCCTCTTCGGGATGCTCCCTGTCCCAATCAGGAGTGCTGGCACGGATGCCGGGGATTTCAGTTCCGTCATAAAGACCGCCATTATGTTTGTACGCCTCATCGCCGAAGATAACCCTACGCGCCTCGGGCGACAGCTGCGCCCACTGTGCCTCCAGCTCCTCCTGGCTCATTCGCGGAGTAACAGGAATGGTAGGCTGCACGCCTCCACCTTCCGAATGTCCGCTTTGCTGCCGCACTGAGGCAGCTCCACCCTGCTGCTGTCCTACAACAGGACGCGCCACGGGGTTTGCCCCCGTGGACTGCTGCTGTGCTGGCGAAGAGACAACCGGCTCCACCATCATCCCGGCAAAGTCGGCTGCACTGCCTACATCAAGACCCATGCTGCGGCTCTTCTTGTAGTACCAGTCTCTATCTTCCTCGTTGTTGAGACTCTGCTTAAACTCGTCGTAGGTGCCAGTGTCCACACCGGCATTCTTCATCTGCTCATAGAGCCATTTTCTATCATCGTCATTCCACATGGCTATTATCTTCTGCTTGGTGGGGTATTGCCGTCACCTGCTCCGCGACGGCTTGGGGGTGTGTTGCTCTGGCTTACCTGCTGACCGGCTATAGTTCGCAGTGCATCCTGAGCATCTGGACTGTTCTCGATGTTCTGGCCGATGGCTATCAGCATAGCGTCTGTGGATATGGGTTTGTAGCCAACAATGGTACGCCGTCTGCCTTGGCCTTCATATATCGGCTCACCCTGAACGGTGGCGCGTACGCTCTCAGGAAGCTTACTGAACACAAACGACACGTTGCTTGCATTGAGTGCCGACGTAGGCACGTTGATGGTGCCACGACCTGCACCGAGGGCAAAGCTCACGCTCCTGTTGTCACGGTCAAGGTTGATGCGCTGCTGTGCCTGAGACGATGAGACGTTGAACTGACGCTTCCCTTCATCGAACTGCTTGTTCCACTGCTCGCCCTGCCTGTCAAACGACTGCTGCCAGTTCTGCTGCTGCTGTTGCTGCTGCTGCACCTTGTTCTCGTAGTCGCGCTGATCGCGGCGGTCGGCTGCTGCATCACGCTCCAGCGTCCTGCGCCAGTTGCGGGCATCGCGCGCCCCCTCATCGTCGGCCTGCATGGCACGCATGTAGGCATTCAGATACTGTGCGCCGTTGGCATTGCGCTCCTTCTCAAGCTTCTCGTACCGCTCTCTCAGCTTGCCCGTCAGGCTAACGGCCTGCGTCATGGGCTTCACGCCTCGCGCATTGGCGTAAGCCTGATGGAAGGCGTTCAAGCCGTCACCGATGGCGGCAAACACCTGCTCGCGCTTCTGCTTCCTGCGCTCCTTCGCAAGTTCCTCATCTGTTGGAGGCTTATAGGGAGACATCTGCTGCATCATTTCAACATAGCTCAAATGGCGCGCAGGCTCACCGCCACCACCATTATTCCCTGCACTCCCATCATTCCCGGTGGCCTCAGTTGCCCCATTAGCGCCAGGACTCGCAGGAGTCTGCACAGTCGCCTGTACAGATGGCTGCAGGGCTGAACCCTGCTGCTGCACCAGCGTAGGAGTGGCCATAGTAGGCGTGCCGTTGTGGTCGTCGTTGCTTGGCAGGCCAAGTATAGTATCAAGTGTTCCCATAATCTTACTGTGTTTATGTATAGAGCGTCTTGCGGTTTTGCCGCAGGGAGTATGTTAGCCGCCAAGTCCCAAGCCAACGCCAGAAGCAGCACCTCCGATGGCATTATTAACCATATCCCAGCCGCTTTGCTTCTGACCCTCCAGCTCACGCATAGAATTGGCGATGACGTCCTTTCTCTTCAAATACTGCTGCTCGATGGCATCCTTGCGCTGGTCAGCGGAGGCGGCAATCCTGCTCGTAGCGTCGGCAAGAGCCTTGTTGTTGGCCTCCTTCGCTGCGGCAACACTCTCTTCGGTACCACCCATCACGGCGGCGGTGCCCGCTGCCTGCTTGTTGCGGTTCTTGATGCTCTCCTCGGTCATGGTGAGGATGCGCTGCGCATCGGCACGCTGAGTAGCATCCTCGTTGAATCTCCTGTCATACCAATCTTGGTTCTCGCGCTGCTGACCGGCAAGAGCCTCCATCTGCTTCCTGATGGCACTGTTCTTGCCTATGCTGCCAAAAATGCCGCCTGCTGCGCCCAAAGCGCCGCCAATGATACTTCCTAACATAGTCCTAAAAGTTATAACTTAAAACAATGCGCCAAAGATAATCGATTATTTTTGCAGCACGTTTTTAAGTTCTTACACATATCAGGGTGCACGGCGGTTCTGCCGCCGTGATAAATGCCTAAAGAGCCATGAAGGGAAAGAAGACAGGAGGCCGCACAAAAGGCACGCCAAACAAGGCCACAGCATTCAGTAAGGCTGTCATTCAGGACATTCTTACCGAATACACCGACTCAGGCTCTTTCAACAAAGACATGAAGAAGCTCGAACCTAAAGACCGCCTCGACATCATCGTAAAGCTCATGGCCTTCACCACACCAAAGCCTCAGTCCATAGACATGAGCGTCACAGCCGTCAAAAACAAGACCATAGAGAAAACTCTGGAAGAGCTTTCCGAGGAAAACGAGGACTAAGCCGTCATCTACATTGCTCTACTTTAGATGCTGCCGATATCGACAGCATCGGCGGCATGAATGTGTGCGTGATGTAGACATCATGTCAACATTTCACGTCCAAATGTATACATTTAAGCCGAAAATGTATACATTTCCCTCAAAAATGCTCACATGTCAACATTTCAACTTAAAATGTATACATTTCAAGCCAAAATGTAAACATCATGTATGCATCATGTATACAATAACACAAAAAAGTATACATTCTCAGCGTCAATGTCAACGTTTCATGTCCGAATGTTGACATTTCAGCCGAAAATGTATACATGTGGCTCGTGCGCGCGCGTACCATTTAAATCATCAACAACATCATCAACAAAAAGCGCGTGCGCGCGTGTGTGGGGCTGCTTTCCCACCGTGTCAGAAGCCCTTCCCCTTCATCCGCTCATAGATGGCCGTCTGCTGTTTGTCCAGATTCGTGATGCGGAACATCACGTTGCTCCTCACCGGCACATCTTCCGGCACAAACCTCACCAGCCTTGCGATAATCTCCTCCACGTTGTTGAAGCCCGTGTCCTCAACAAGTCCAAGCAGCGCGCCACGGAAGAAAGCCTCGCCCCGCATAAGGTAGCGGGGAGAGAAACGCTCAAACACGTTCACGTCCTGCTCCTCGCGCTCGCGTGTCCTGGCTCCTTTTATCTGCGTGAAGAACACCAATTCTATCACCTTCTCGTTCAATTCCCATGCAGGCGTAAAGTCAAGCTTTAAGTAACCGCGTGTAACCTTGTGACCAGCAGCGTGATTCATACCAAAAGCCACCTCAGATATACTTGCGCCACAATCATTTTGTGCTATCGTCCCCCATGTATGACGGAAGGTATAGACGCTATACCAATCCTCCTTCGGCATACCCATCGACTCGCAGATCTTCTTGATGCCGATGTTCACGTTAGAATTAAAGCTGTCACTCGTAGACAGGCGCTGATGGAAGTTGAACAGCCATTCCTTGCCCGTCGCACTGTCATATCCATTGGCACCTGCAGCACTGTTGGCACCGTACTTCTCGAACACCGGCCTCAGTATCGGATGCACGCGCATCTCCATGTAAGCCTCGTCAGCCCTGAACTTCTTCGTTTTCGCCCGCTTATAGTGGATGATGCCGTTATAGTAGTCATCCTTCTTCATGTTGAACAAATCAACCGCATTGATGCCGCCAAGGCACAGCACCATCATGGCCACGTCGCGGCCAAGCTCAGGCAGCGGCGACTTCATCTTGCTCTCAGGCACAGGGGCATTGAAAAAGTCGCGGCACTCCTCCGGCGCGATGGCCAGTTTCTCAGCCTTGTCAGGACGTGGAATCTGTATCTTGCTCCAAGGGTTGAACTTTATCTTCACCACGCCACGCTCGTCATCGTTCATTTCCTGAATGGCAGACTTGAATATCTGCCTCACGCACACAGGGTACATCTCCTTTGCACGGTGCAGGTGCTCCAGCGTCTTTATCCAGTTCGTCAGGTACGCCGATGTCAGCTGCGAGAAGCCCAGCCTGTTCGTGCCGGCAAACCGCTCCAGGTGTTCGTATGCATAGCGGTAGTTCCTTGCAGTCCGCTCCATGCCCTTGTCAATGAGGCGTGCGGTGTATTTCCTGGCATAATCGCTGAAAGACACCTCACACTCGTCGCTCTTCAGGTAGTCCACCACCTCCTTCACCGTCCAGTGTTCCGACTCCACACGGTTCAGTCTGTCCATCCAGTGTGTTATCTTCCTCATGCAGTGCTGCACCACATACGGGTCTATGACCTCAGACTTGCCCGAAAGCCCGGTCTCGTTCACATACTTGTCCGTCGGGATATACGCAATCTTCTGATGCTGTATCACGCGGATGTACACCTGCCAAAAGCCGTCCCTGCGTCTCTTGTTCTGAATCACACATGTCTTGAATGTTGCCATACTTCAATCGTTCATATTTGGTTATTAAATATCGGTCTAAATCTGGTCTAAACTCGGTCTAAACGGCTTTTTTCTCAGGTGCAAACAATGGTCTAAACTTTTCCGTTCATTCTGCCCTTTTTCCGTGTCGCAATGCACGCGATTTCTCAGGACATGAGAAGGGGCAAAGCCCTGTTTTCCAAGACCTTGCCCCTAACTCACTGATATGCTGTACTATTCTCATCATTCCTCTACGGCTGCCTGGGCGGCGGCGAGACGTGCGATGGGCACGCGGAAGGGAGAGCAAGATGCGTAGTTCATGCCAATCTTGGCGCAGAACTTCACAGAGCTGGGCTCACCACCATGCTCACCGCAGATACCGCAGCGCAGTCCGGGACGCACCTCGCGACCGCTCTTCACGGCATACTTAATGAGCTTGCCTACACCCTTCTGGTCGAGCACC
>JAEEGL014310275.1_pt1 | contig 57171 bp, 41 predicted proteins | sample 9134231 | NCBI WGS metagenome assembly JAEEGL01 (sample SAMN16246548, study PRJNA631951) | gut metagenome | biome: gut microbiome; feature: rumen; material: fiber-attached | host: Bos | place: Iran: Karaj | collected 2018-10
GAGTCATGAAACCTGCATCATTCAGCTTCTACTTATCCTCAGCATTGATCTTTACCAGCGCAGGGGCAATGGCAAGGCGCAGAGCCTGACTCTGACCTGTGAAACCACCACCGTCGAGGTTGGCCTTGATGTCATACTTCTCAGCGACCTCCAGCAGGTTCAGCGGCTGCTTCACCACATACTGCAGGATAGCTGACGGGAAATAAACTACTAAATCCTTTTTGTTGTTCGTGATCTTGCCTGTAACCTCCTTCACATATACGCGGGCTACAGAACTCTTGCGACGACCTATTGCGTTAATTACTTCCATTGTCTATAAAACTTTTAACTTTAAACTTTCACCTTTACTTGTACTGGTTAATATCAATAGCCTTCGGCTGCTGAGCGGTATGGGGATGCTCTGTTCCCTCATAAACGTAGAGGTTGTTCAGCAGACTGCGACCGAGGGGACCCTTCGGCAGCATACCCTTCACGGCGTGGCGGATCATCTTGTCGACACCACCGTTCTTCTTGCGAAGCTCTGCAGGGGTGTTGAAACGCTGACCACCAGGATAACCCGTGTAGCGAGTGTAGACCTTATCAGTCTCTTTCTTACCAGTAAATACCACCTTATCGGCATTGATAAGGATCACATTGTCACCGCAGTCAACGTGCGGGGTGAAAGTTGGCTTGTACTTTCCGCGAATCAGCTTTGCTACCTTAGAAGCGAGACGACCAACAACCTGGTCTGTGGCATCGATTACCACCCACTCCTTCTTTGCTGTTTCCTTGTTCACAGAAAGTGTCTTGTAACTTAAAGTGTTCATTTCTTTTAAATTTTACTACTAAAAAACAGTTTTACTTAATTAAATAATGTACGCACATAAACTCACATCCGAGATCGCTCCCGGCTGTTAGTCTAACTGCGCCCCGATGGGATAATCCCTCACGGGCTTTTTGAAACGCTGATTCACGAACCGCTATGCCCGGCCAAAGACACCGCTATTCACACAACATCTCACGGGGATTCTAAGCCTCTCCCCAATAATCGGACTGCAAAGGTACGGACTTTTTTACACATACACGCGCCCGACCCTGCAATCCGATGAAAGTTTTATGATTATTTAACAAAATCAACCTTTTGGTAGTACCTGAGTGGCTCAAGTCCCTGGATTTCAGGATGAAGCATGTGAATGAAATCCTGTAGGAGCCAATCAGGTCGGAAAGGTGTTTCTTCATAGAAGAGTGACGTACGGGTATTACAGCCATAGACCTCACCTGTACGGAAGGCTCCGAACATACCATAGCCCTCTTTCTCGGCCAGGAGCTGTTCCAAGGTTATCGGCTCGTCGTTGTCGTAACGGAACATCCAGACACCCGTGTCAGAAGCGTTCTCAAGAACCGTCTCGAAAGGCAATGAGAGCGAGCCACTATGTTCATCGTCTGCCCAAGGGTATTGACCTCCGGCATCCTTGATCATCTGTCCGATGGTAGAACGTCCACCAGGGACATACCATACAGAGCCTACCTGCTTGTCGACAAGGACGGAGCGTCCTGGACCTTTCTGATGGGTCTTCTGTTTTAACGCGTTATAGGACTTGTCGACAACCTCAAAAAGACTGTCTGCCTTCTCACGACAACCGAAGAGCAAACCATAGAGGCGCATCCATTCAGCACGGGCCAGTGGCGACACCTCCATATATTCGGCACACTCCACCAAGGGAATATCGATATCCTCTAACTTGCCGTAGCCCCCGCTATTCTCGAAAGGAGACAGCAAAATAGCATCGGGATGCAGATCGATAATCTTCTCTATGACAGGACTCATACCATCGCCGCAATCAACGATTTTCCCAGCTGCCACCTGTTCCTGAATCCAGGGAATCTTGATGTATTTCAGATCGGCGACACCAGCAATACGGTCTTTACAATCAAGACTCATCAGCAGCGAGCTGTGAACCGTTGTAAACACCACAGCATGCTTCAAGGGCGTACGAAGCACCGTTCCCTTTGGCAGATGAACAGGGAGTTCGGCATCACGTGGTACAAGGACGTAGGTATGAAGCGCCTTTCCATCCTTCCATGGATTCTCTATATTAACTACGGTATAGTCGTCGTACTCTACAATCGAGGGGAGTGTGGCATATTTGAACGGAATACTGTCGCAGTCTCCCAGCAAACGGGACATGTGCCCGTTGCAGGAAAACAGCGTCAATAGTATGAAGAGTCCAAACAGTTGCTTCATTTAATACTGCAGTTTGGCTATTCCATAAGTGAAGGTGATGACATGAGGCTCAACACCTGTGGCAAAAGTACCTGTGTCAACGAAGTTTGCCACTCCACTACCAAGGTCATTAACACTATAGATATTCACGAAACCAGGAAGTGAGTAAGCGGGATAGCCCGTATCCGGATCCATCTTTCGTGAGGCAACATACAGATAACCCTTATTGGGGTCGACACTGATAGCGCTGGGGCTCACAATTGGATCGCCACCACTGAGCTTAAAGGATATCAATGTGCTATAGGCAACATTATAAGCACTATAGGTAGGTGCTGTACTACCATAAGGATAGTTATAGGTGTAAATAATCTGACCTGATGCTGTCATATCCGTAGCATCGGGAATAATCTTTGAAACAGTACTGCCATTGATTCTGTAAACACCAGCCTCCTGCTGCATCCAGTTCTCATCGTAGTAACCCCAGTCGAGCACATAGATGACATTTCCTGCAATCGCCAACTTCTGCGGATTATGAATCTTATCATTCTTGATTTCCGTAATAGAACCGTTAGCCAGACTGATCTTCGAGATGGAGCCGTTGCCATTACCATAGTCGCTGTTAGCCACATAGAGCGAGAGGTCGGAATCGCTTGTGCCGCCGATGGCCAATCCTTCAGGAGCAGAGCCCACCCTAAACAAACTCTCGTAGTGAGGAGGTAAGGTCACAGAACCCGTATCGATCACGGCTACACAGCCACCATAAGTCGATACATAGACCTTGCTGCCATAGGCATCCAAAGCACGGGGGTTGACACCATCAGCCTCGCCCATCTCCTGAACCAGATTAATCTTCTCTATCAGTCTGAAGGTCTTGGCATTCAGCACAAATACGGTATTCTCATCAGAACCTACAATGTATATCTTTTCACCATAGGCTAGCACATCGTTAGGCGTACCGCCGAGGCTCTCGCCATTGGCACTCTTATAGACATTCTGTTGAACTGAGAACGGATTTGAACCGAAGTCTACAAAGGTGAGACTACCGTCGATACCATTGTAATAATTACCATTGTTGATAACCAGAACGCCCTTGGTAACGACATACTCCGCTGGGGTGTTGTTGTCATCGTCACTTCCCAGACAACCCGTGAGGAGGGATGTTCCCATCAGCATCACGGCAAAACTTAAAAGATACTTTTTCATTATTCTTATTTTTTAAAGTTGATATTTCAATGATACTTGCCAACTGCGGCCTGGCATGGGGTAGAAACGTACAATCTCATACTGTGCATTGAGAATGTTCTTCACATCCATCCTGGCCTCCAGACATTGGTCTTTCCAGCGGAAATGACGGTATATAGTCACACCCATGTCCCAATAACCTTCTATCTCCGTCTCTTCATAATGCTGGTTGTTGGCCCAGCGACTGCTGACACCTGTTACATGAACGGAAAGATTTGCCCACGGGTTTTCCCAGCCTACAGCAGCACTTCCAGAATGCTTCGGCATATAAGCAATCTGATTACCATAATAAGGTGACTCCTCATTGGTTCGGTTCTCTGCTTGCTGATAACTATAACAACCTGAGAACAGCAGACTGTGTCCCTCATAAAGCTGACGGGAAGCCTGAGCTGTTACATCGGCTCCCAACACCTGTACCTTTCCTACATTCACACAAGTCCATATAAACATATTGTATGGCACAGCCACAATCATATCCTTGACATGGTTATAATAGCCATCGGCAGTTAACTGAACATTGAAGTTTGAGGACTGTAGATGATAGGTAGTACCAATATTCAACTGATCCGTACTCTCAGGCAGCAAGTCGGGACTACCATAGTGGAAATAGTAGCTTTCGTTGAAAGTTGGCGAACGGAAGATGTTCTTATACGACGCTCTCACAAATAGATCCTCATCCGCCAGCAAACGGTATGATAACGATAGTGATGGCGATAAGCGACGCATATTATGCGCACTCTTTCCGAATTCGGAATCATTCAGATAGAGTGAATAGAGCAAACGGGCAAGGGCTGTCAGGCGACCAGCACGGTATTTGGCCGATACCGACTGGAGTAAAGTATGCCTGAAAGGCTTATTGTCGACAGTATGAGAAGACGAACTTGTCAGGTTGTTAAAGGCATAATCGGCAGAATAATCGAAAGCCCACGTATCCGAAGGGGTGTAAAGAGCTGCCAGAGATGTGTAGGCTTCACGCTGCCAATAGCTGGCATCATTATGCTGGTTGGGAGCTAACGGATCGTGATAGATAGAGGCATTCCAGTTAAACTTACCATGCCACTTCAACGACCACCCCGACTGATGATGCGTCTGGTATTGTAATTGTGCAAAGAAGTTTCGGTCGCGAAGTGTTTCCTTGTTTAAGTTGGTGTAATAATGAACCTGTCCAGGCAACTGGCGATCGTTGTCATAATAGTATAGCTTTCCGCTCCAACGGCTGAAAGCATCAACATTCCACACGAAGTTCAGTTCACCATGTCCAGAATTCATCCGACTGTTAGTACGCCTATCTTTTACCACCTGCGACACATTCTGTATCTCAAAGGGATAATCGTTCTCTGCGTAGGTATATTCGCCAATAGCAGCAAAAGCAAACTTATCGGAGATGTTCTGCTCATAACGCAGGAAAGGACTGACATAGCCGAAGGATCCCATCTTCAGTTGGGCCGTCAGATGCGGGTCTGTATCTTCTGAGGGCAATCCTATCGTCTGAATATTCAGTACCGCAGAAGCTGAGGCATTACGGGCTGGGATGAAGATGTCATCATTGTCGCCAATCACAAGCGAAAGATGTTCTACATTGTCAAGACTATAACGTGAGAGATCGATCTCGCCACTCTGACAGTCGCTGAGCATAATGCCGTCATAGCTTACACCTGTATGCTTGGCACCAAAGCCACGTACAGAGACGGTCTTCATGCCTCCTGCCCCACCATAGTCGCGGAGCGTGACACCAGGAATACGATGGAGGGCATCGGCCACATCGGTTATACCCAGCATCAGGATCTGTTCACTGTCAAGGATATGCATGGGGGCAGTACTTGTCAACGAATGCTGACGACGGCTCTCCGTCACTGTCACCTCCTGCAACTGATGAACCCTGTCCGTAACGGTATCGTTACGAACATCCTGCCCTTCAGCCGTAACAATCGACAGGAAAGGCAGCAGCAAGAGGATAATTCGTTGACCTTGCATCTTACAAGTTGCAAAGTTAAGAATTATTTTAGAATTAAGGTAAAGAATAAAAGAGAATTAAGTATTTTTTATTCTACAACAGCTGATGACCCAGATCTTTCTGATGACAAGCGGCAATGATCTGATCAATAACCTCATCCATCTTCGGCACCTGTGCCACGAAATAGCTGGGATATTCAGGACAAAGCACCACCAAGTTCATCGCCCTAACATGAATGCCATAATTCTTCTCCAGCATATAACGATAGAGGTTCTGTTGCATACAATAATGATAGTAAGAGGTGTCAGGCAATTTAATACCATTGAAACCTGTCTTGCCACCAAAAGCCTCCACGATAGGTTGTCCCTGGGGATTCACCACCTTACCACTCCGCTTCCAGTCATAAATGGTAAAGGTGCCATCAGTCTCCTTACAGATCATATCAATAGTGCCGGCAATGTTAAGTTCCGTATCATAAACAGGCCACTCCTGACGGTAAGGATGAATATCATAATCATGAACGAACTGCAGGAAATACTGCTTTTCTTTTTCAATGCTCACATGCTCAACCTCACCAGCATATTCAAAGGGATAGTCTGTTGCGAAAGAACCATCTCTGAAGTAGTTCTCCGTCTGTTCGTGCATAAACGTACCCACCTCGCTGGCTTTCTTGCCTATTTTTTCCCATTTCGCCAACGATTCCTCAATGGGGATACGATATTTATCCCACTGTCGCTGGGCAGCAGCCTGCGCATCGAAGCGTTCAAAGAAATAGGCTATGAGTGAACTGACTGGCAGGAGTTGCACCTGACCTTTATAAGTATAGATATGTCCTTCAGGCTCAAAGTCGATAAATTGGTCTTGTTGGTAAAGTCCTGCATCTGTGAAGGACTGCATTTTCTCTTGTATTGTCATTGTAAATTATTTAATCTTATAGATGCGTTCTGCTTTCTTCTCTAACTTACCCGTCTCTGAAAGTTCATCCAGGAACTGGAAACTGCCAAAGTGAGAGGGTGTGGCGATAATATACCGATCACCTGGTAAGAAAGATGAAGAAAGACTATCCATACGAGCAACAACGCATGGGACATTATGTTCTTCCTCTGTCCACAACACACGCCAGAAAGTCAGTTCCCGTTCTTGGTTCTTAATTGTAAAAGCATACTTGTCTGGCATGTTCTCCTTTTGACAGTAATGATAGCCTTCTGTTACGTATTCATAGGAGATAGGAGCTGAAACACCCCACTCATAAGTCAGGATATTAGAACTGGAAGCCTTGTCTATGACGGCCTTCTGCTGTCTCCGCCATTCCTGCATGATTTTCTTAATACTATGGATATACCATGAATAAAAGGCATGTCCTGTTGCCAGCATAAACTCATCACGGGTAATCACTTGAGGACCTGCTCCTAAGGCTACAGCGATATCTTTTCCTGCTACATGGAAATCTGCTACAGGGACTGCAATACCTACATTATTCAAAGGATTGTTCTGAAGCCAGGAGAGCTCCAAACGTTGTTGACGGATAGAAACGGTCATAAAGAGGATGACCACACCTATACCTGCCCATTTTAATACGGGTCTCTTACTACACAGATTCCCTAACCACTGAAGGGCACGAACACCTGCAATGATGACAAAAGGTGCAATATACAGGAAATGCTTGGAGGCATTGCCAAACGATGACATGACACCATGCAGCAATACAATCGGCAGCAATACAACAAACAGCTCTTTCCAGCACTTCTTTCCCATTATGACACACAAACCTACTGGCAACAGAATAAAATAGGCCAGCGAGTAGAAGCCAAAGATGGCATAGAACCTTAACGCAGGAGTCACCATATCGTTCCAACGCTCATAGTTTCCGTAGGTACCCAAGGCATCAGCCTTCATCACCCAGTATCCTAAAAGGGAGATAATGACGACACATACGCCACAGACTGCAGACTTCCAGAAACTCTGCCGAAGCGATTTCCCTTCGAAATAGAGCAAAGGGAAGATGACAGGATAAACAGAAACGATATCTATACGGAACCATGCACCAATACATAACAACAGAACAGTCTGCCACCATTTTCCTTTAATGATAAGCATCAAAGCCCAGATAAAACATGCTGCAGCGAAGATAGCCGTATTCGCATACATCAATATGGCATACATCTCAGGCAGAAGCATGGCAGCAAACAACGTTTTAATTTTGCCTGCTCCTGTGATATGTCTGGCAAACGACAAAGATCCCATCAGGAATGCTAAACCAGCTAACGCCGTCAATACACAATAGATCTGTTCACATGTAAAGAAAGGCATCAGGTATTTCAGACCTGCAACTACAATCATAATCAGTGGCTGCATCCTATACTCATAAGAATAGACGGGGGGCAATGTCCAGCCATCGCGATACATCACGTCACATCCTAATATGATTTCCTGACCATCTGTCTCGTAACACTGTAAGGGGAATATGCCGATGCACATCCACAAGACAAATAAAGCCAATAATATCTGGTATGAATACTTATTTATAAAAAGCCATACACTTGATTGTGAGTTGCTCATATTCTTCTATCATTTATCATTTTCCAATCGCCACTTCCTATATTCAACAATGGCATCCACCAAAGCATCGTTCTCCTCCGGCGTCTGTGCAGTCACACGGAAGCAGTGGTTATCAAGACCTTTGAAATTGGAGGCATCACGTATCAGGATGCCATAGTTATCTATCAGCCATCGCTTCATCTCCTGCGTATTGCCAACATCTATATTCACCAACATAAAGTTTGTATCCGACTTCATCAGCATCAATCCCTCTTGCTCAGACAGTTTAGCATGTAATCGCTGAGCCTCTGCCAGATAATCCTTGATATCAGGGAGCATATTGATATCATTCTCTATCAGGAACTTTCCTGCCTCAATAGCCATCGCATTCACTGTCCAAGGCTGACGGACATCTCGCAGACGGTCTATAATAATCGGAGAGGCGACAATATATCCCAGACGCAATCCTGGAATGCAGTATTTCTTCGACAACGAGTACACAAGCATCATATTGTAGCAATCCCTCATCTCACGAGGTTCCACCATGGGAGAAAGCGTATAATCAGCGTACGACTGGTCGATGACATAGAGATATCTGGGATGTTGACGGATGATATGAGCGACCAGACTCTTCAGCAGGACATTACCCGTTGGGTTGTTTGGATTACAAAGCCAATAGATACGGTCTTGGGGCAGTACTTCCAGTTCGTCAGTTGTATCTGAGGAAATCAGATGGTTAAAGTAACGACAGGCGTCTTCGTATTCGTTGAAAGTAGGCTGAGGAATGATGGAGGCCCACCCCTGATACAGTTGGGCAATCAGATAGATGGCCTCGTTGGCACCATTTGTCACCATCACCGCATTCTCAGGTATTTCCAAACGCTCTGCGATAATCTTCTCTAAACTCTTTGGCTCAGGCTCAGGATAATGGCTAATAACATCGAAATGCTCCATTAGATGCGCCTTCAATGCCGAATAGTCAGCTCTGTAATACACGTTTGAGCTGAAATTCATCTTAATCTTATCGCCAAAGCGATATGTGTCATCTCCATGTCCGAATATCATAGTTTTATTGGTTTTTAGTCATTTCGGGTTATTCTGATGGCAAGTGTCTCTGGATCAAAGGAAATACCTTCCCTTTCTATAAACCTGCCCAAATGCCCTTGTTGGGCCAGATCATGGGGTGTGCCGATGGTCACTCCTTCCTCACGAGTCATCAGCCAGATAGTATCGGCCAACTGAAGGGCCAGTTCTACATCGTGAGTAGAGAGGAAGATGGTTTTCTCACGACTGATACGACGTAATAACTGTAGCACCTCCACCTTACTGGGGTAGTCGAGAAATGCAGTTGGCTCATCGAGGAAGATTACTGGTGTCTGCTGAGCCAAAGCTTTGGCAATCATCACCTTCTGACGCTCACCATCACTGAGTGTATGTACCATCCTGCTACTTAATGGCTCTATGCCAACTACTGCGATGGCCTCATCCACGATACGGAGATCCTCCTTGGAATAAGTACCCCAGAATCCTGTATAAGGTGAACGACCCAGACTGACCAGCTCGCGTACGGTCATATTCCTGACATCAGGCTTTTCGGTCAGTACGACACCTATCTTACGACTCAGTTCCTTATCCGTATAGGTGGAGAGTTCCTTTCCTTCGATGAACACTTCCCCACCCGTTTTTGGCTGGAAAGCGGAGAGCGTACGCAACAAAGTAGACTTACCAACACCATTGGCACCCAACAGACAAGTCAACTCGCCGCTCCAGATAGTCCCGTTAATATCGGAAGCTACCTTCTTCACACCGTGCTTGATCGGATAACCGATACTGAGCTGACTGAGTTGTATAGTCTCTTTGTTCATGTTTAACTAAAAGAATTACACGATTTCTTCAATATGATAGCGCGGACGCTGTTTCACCTCTATATAGATTTTACCGATATACTCACCGATGACGCCCAACGATGTAATTACTACACCTGCTATCAGCCACATCGAAACCATCAAGGACGTCCAGCCTGGAACAACAGATCCCCTCACGTAAGAATATAATCCCCATCCCAACATGATCAGTCCCAAGATAAAACATAGGAGACCTGTTATCAGGATAATCGTGATGGGTTTGATACTAAACGAGGTGATGCCATCGATGGCAAAGGCCAGCATCTTATTCAATGGGTATTTGCTTTCGCCCGCAAAGCGTTCTGCCCTGTCATAATAGACATTCTTGGTAGTAAATCCCAACAAGGGCACCAATCCACGAAGGAACAGATTGCGCTCAGGATACTGGCACAATGCCTCCACTGCCCGCTGACTCATCAGACGATAGTCCGCATGATTATAAACGGTATCAGTACCCATGATAGCCATCAACTTATAGAAGGCTAATGCCGTCGTGCGCTTGAAGAACGAATCAGTAGTACGCTCCTTACGGACACCATATACAATATCGGCGCCAGCCAGATATTCATCTACCATTGCCTTGATGGCATTGACATCATCCTGTAAGTCTGCATCTATCGTCACCAAAGCATCAGCCTCTCCCTTGAAAGACTCCAAACCTGCCATCAGCGCATTCTGATGCCCTGCATTATGAGCCAGTTTCACGCCTCTCACGCAGGTGTCTTCCTCTCCAAGCTGATGGATGAGTGACCACGTCTGGTCTTTGGAACCATCATTGACATATACGATGAAACTGTCAGCCTTAATCTTTGACTGGCTGGCTAATTCCTTCAGTAAACTTGTCAGACGCGTATTGGTTTCCTTCAATACAGCTTCCTCATTGTAACACGGCACGACAATGGCCAAACGTGGTGGGTTCTTTACTGACTGCATAGTTATTTCAATTTGATGGATTCATAACTTGATAGAGCCTTTCGGCTTTTTTGCTAAGCATGCCCTGCTGCACCAACTCATCCAGGAAATGCGAGGTCCCATAATGGTTGGATGCAGCAATGATATATTTATCTCCTTGATGGAACTTTTTACACATGTGATTAATATATGAAGCCATTTCCTCATCACTCTTGACCTGACCAGGCAAGACAATCCTCCAGAAATGTAGCTGATGCTCTGGAGATGTGACGGAAAAGCGATACTCCTCAGGCATACCTCTCCGTAAAAGGAATTGATGATTGCGGTGCAGCAGTTCTGAAGCGACTGGTGCAGAGGCTCCCCACTCAAACGTGAGGATATTGGATGTCTGCGCTGTGTCGAGAACGGCAACCTGTTGTTCACGCCAATCAGACAGGGCCTGTTTGATGGAATGGATATACCACGAATAGAACAGATGACCTGAAGCCAACATATTCTCATCATTAGTTATCAGCTGATAGCCGGCACCTATTCCAACGGAGACTTCAGAGTCGGCTGTCTGTGACGAATAAAGTGGCATCACCATACCAGCCTGATGCAAGGGATTCGTCTGCAGCCAAGGCATATCCAGGCTACGCTTACGCACTGAGACAATCATCAACAGCACGACCAAGATTAGACATGCCCACTTCGGCACGGGTTTGTTCTTCAGGACGTCCTCTAACCATGACAAAGCCCTCCCGCCGATGATGATAACAAATGGTGCGTTATAAAGGAAATGCTTCGAAGCATTACCAAAACCACTATAAACATAATGGAGCAAAAGGATAGGCACCAGTACTAACAACAACTCCTTCCATCTGCGCTGTAAAGAGATTACAATCAGACCGATAGGAAGCAGCACAACGTAGACTATCGAGTAAAACCCGAAGATAGCCAGGAAACGCTCTGTCGGCGTAATAATCTGACTCCACTGTTGATAACTGCCATAGGTCCGTAAAGCCTCAGCATTCATCAGCCAGAAAAGGAACAGACCAGCCCCCACAATCACCACGCCGTAGATGATCGAGATGAGAAGGCTCTTTACCAGCGACTTGCCCTCAAAGATCAATAGCGGCAGGATGGCGGGGAATACGATGACGATATCCAGACGGAACAATACCGCTATACACATCAGCAGAGCTGTCAAACAATAGCGTTTTCTGGTCATCAGAACCAAGGCCCAAATAAAACAGGCAACAGACGGAATGGCCGTATTGGGATACATGGCGATGGCATACATCTCAGGAAGCAGCATGGCTGCCACCAGGATCTTCGTCTTGCTACTGTTCGTCACATGTTCGGCAAAGGCCACACAGCCTATCAGGAAGATGAAACTGGCGATGGCTGTCAACAGACAATATATCTGTTCACAGGTAAGGAACGGCATCAGATGTTTCAGTCCGACAATCAGGATTGTCATCAACGGCTGCATACGGTATTCATAGGAATAGACGGGGGGCAATGACCATCCTTCCTGATACATCACGTCACACCCCAGAATAATCTCATTGCCGTCAGTCTCGTAACACTGAAGGGGAAAGATACCTATGCACATCCATAAAGCAAATAATATCAATAGAATCCAATATGGGTTTCTTTTGATCTTGTCGACAATCATCTTTATAGTGTTGCTCATTTTCTTTCTTTACTTTTCCGATATCGTGCTGCAAAGATAACACTTTTTTTCTTACAAGCACTATCTTTCCCTGTTTTTTTTCTTTTTACCCCTATCCCAGCAAATGAGACAGAAGAATCTTAATACCAATTACGATTAGGATGATACCCCCCAGAAGACCTGGTTTCAGGCGACGTGCGATGGTCTTGCCAAAACGTGCACCCAGCTGGGTGCCGAGAATACTGAACAGAAAAGATACTATACCTATCAATAATAGGGGAGTCGTCAGCATCGAGATGGCATGATAACCTATACAGGCAAAAGAGATACCTACTGCCAAAGCGTCGATACTTGTAGCTACAGCCAGAATCAGCTGAACACGCAGACGTGTTGGGTTAAACTGCTGCTCCTCCTCTGGCTCGAAAGACTCGCGGATCATCTTCCCGCCAATGAAAGCCAAGAGTCCGAAAGCTATCCAATGGTCGATAGCCTCCAACTGTTCACTGAAATGACTGGTGGCAATCCATCCAAGAAAAGGCATCAGCGCCTGAAAGAGGCCAAAAAGGAACGCCATACGGAGTACCCAGACACAGAGAGATTTCTGCGTCGTCATCACCCCAGCAACAATGGAAACAGCAAAGCAGTCCATCGCCAGACCAACAGCTAAAAGGATGATATCCAGTAGATTCATGATAGTATTTGTTTACCTGATCCTAATACTTTTGCGTGCAAAATTACAAATAATCTATGAAAAAGAGCGCCAACTGGGGCAATTTTTGTATATTTGCAGACAGAATTTGAATGAACTATAACTAAAAGTAAAGTATGAAGAAGTATTTATTCTTAGCGATCCTCATGACTTTTGCCCAGATGGCAATAGCCAAACAGGTGATTATCCAGACCAAGAACACAACGATGGTTCTGAACGTGGATGAAGGCAAACAACCCCAGTATGTATATTATGGTACTAAACTGAGCGAGTACGATCTGCAGAACCTGCAATTGCCTCGTGGCGGACGAATGGATGCCTATCCCGCCTATGGCATGAACTGTCCTGCTGAGGCAGCCTTGGCGATGACTCATGCTGATGGCAACCTCTCTACAGAGCTGTTGGCTACAGGATCTGTCACTCAGGAAGCAATGATTACTCGCATCTGGATGAAAGATCCTGTCTATCCCACCACTGTTGCACTTTGCTATATGCCACGTATGGAGGAAGATATCATCGAGACCTGGACGGAGATTCAGAATGGCGAGACCAAGCCCGTCACCCTGACGCAGTTTGCCTCCATTTGCTTGCCTATCCGTCGAGGTGATGTGTGGCTCTCTCACTTCTATGGCTCTTGGGCCAACGAGGCTCGTCTGGTGGAAGAACCCATCCTGCCTGGCGAGAAGGTGATTAAGAATAAAGATGGTACGCGCAACTCCCACACCGATCATGCCGAGGTGATGTTCTCTCTCGATGGTAAGGGTCAGGAGAACAGCGGCGATGTGATTGGTGCTGCACTTTGTTACTCAGGTAATTTCCAGATCAAGATCGACACAGACGATACGGAGTTCCACTACTTCTTCGCAGGAATCAACCCTGATAATTCAGAATACCATCTGAAGAAAGGTGAGTATTTCGTCACACCGAAGGTGGCACTGAGCTTTTCGAAGTGCGGACTCTCAGGCGTTTCGCGCAACTTCCACAAGTGGGGTCGCAAATATATGTTAGCTCATGGCGATAAGGAGCGTAAGATTCTTCTGAATTCATGGGAAGGTGTTTATTTCGACATTAACCAGGAAGGTATGGATCAGATGATGGGCGACATTGCCTCGATGGGTGGCGAACTCTTCGTGATGGATGATGGTTGGTTTGGCGATAAGTATCCTCGCAAGGTTGATAACTCCTCACTGGGCGACTGGGTGGTGGATAAGAACAAGTTGCCTGAAGGCATTGAGGGCTTGTTGCGAGACGCTAAGAAGCATGACATCAAGTTTGGTATCTGGATTGAGCCTGAGATGGCGAACACCGTTTCTGAACTCTACGAGGCGCATCCTGACTGGATTGTGAAGGCTCCAAAACGTGAGCCTGTCTTAGGTCGTGGAGGTACGCAGGTCGTGCTCGATATGTCGAACCCCAAGGTGCAGGACTTTGTGTTTTCTATTGTGGATAACCTCATGACCAAATATCCTGAGATCGATTATATCAAGTGGGATGCCAATATGCCCATTCTGAACCATGGTTCGCAGTACTTGACGATGAACGATCAGAGTCATCTCAACATCGAATACCATCGTGGCTTGCAGAAAACCTGCGAGCGTATCCGTGCCAAATATCCAGAGCTGACAATTCAGGCCTGTGCCTCTGGTGGTGGACGTGCCAACTGGGGTGTTCTGCCCTACTTCGATGAGTTCTGGGTAAGCGACAATACCGATGCCCTTCAGCGCATCTATATGCAGTGGGGCACCTCGTACTTCTTCCCCGCCATCGCAATGGCATCGCATATCTCTGCTACACCTAACCATACCGTCTTCCGCACCACCTCGCTAAAATATCGTATCGATGTGGCTATGAGTGGACGCCTGGGTATGGAGATCCAGCCCAAGAATATGACTGAAGAGGAGAAAGCACTCTGCCGTCAGGCCATCAAGGAATATAAGGAGATCCGTCCCATCGTGCAGTTTGGCAATATCTATCGTCTGGTTTCGCCTTACGACAAGAAGGGACTTGCCTCGATGATGTATGTGAACGAAGAGAAGACAAAGAGTGTTTTCTATTGGTGGAAGACGGAATCCTTCCAGAACGAACACCTGCCTCGTGTGAAGATGGCTGGTCTCGATGCTTCAAAGAATTACAAGGTACACGAGCTGAATCGTATCGACCTGAAGCCTTTGGACGTTGAGGGCAAGACCTTCAGTGGTGCCTACCTGATGAATCATGGGCTGGAGATGCCAGGACGCAACGAAACAGAATGGTCGAAGAAGACCGATTGGAGCAGTCGTGTGCTCTACCTTGAGGCAGAGTAAGATGCCTAAACTATCAGCAGCGGGCGTGGATCTTTATTGGTCCCGCCCGCTGCTTACTTTTTTCATATCTGTTACTGGAATTCCGTCCTGGCAGCCTTCAGCAGATTATCATAGCCTAACGTTGCATGACAGACAGGATTCATAGCACTTCCTATCACTTTTCCCTGTATGATATCGCTATTCCAATGGAAGCGACTGATGGTTCTCGATACAGCAAAATCGTTGGCTGCTCGCATAATCAGATCGGCTTTCTGGGGATAGAGCTCTATCATGCCCATCGCAGCAGACCAGATTCCTGAGGCATGACCACTGGGATAGGAGTTGGCATACAGAGCATCCATTGTCATCTCCTCATACTGCTCTTCCGATTGAACTGACTTATTGGTCCAGCGACCTTTCTCATCAAGATAGGGCACCTCTACATCCCCCACATCATACGTGGCTTTATGGCCGTCATTATCCTCGATGACGAAACAGGTCAGCACGTTTAGTCTGTCGTCAGAATACGACTTACGCCTTCCCTCCTGCTCCTCTGAGCAACCAGGACGTAACCTTCCATGCTCATAATGCCCTAATGATGTGTTGGCGTGCTGAAGGATGCCTCTTGCAGAACCTCCTGCCTTCTGTACCAGATAGATAAACTCTGCGATGTTGCCTCCTGGGGGGATGGTCTCGCCTATCGTTGTTGGTCCGAATACGGCATTGAAGTTATACTGGTCTCCAACATTCCGCTTGTCAGTACCAAACAGATGGCATACATCAGCATCCTCGTCTGCAATGGCCTGTACAGCTCTCTGATCTGGCAGGTTATACTTCTCTACAATGAAATTATAGATATCCATATCCATCTTCAGGCAACCATTCGAAGCCTTTTCGTCAGGGAAGGTGGGGTTAATGCCACTACGGTCATTATACTTGGGCGAATAAGGACCTGGGGCACTTGCCATGAACATACGAAAGTCGATATAGAAAGCATCATCAGTCACATGGCTGCGCGACTCTTCCTCAAGCAACTCCTCCAGCAGCATTTTATATGTGCTACCTCCTACCTCAGACCTCATCGCATCGATATCAGGATTCGAGACAGTATGCATTGCAGCATAGACTGCACTGGCCACAAGACGGGCCACATTGGGATCTGTATTGAACTGATAGCCATAGATAGGACTATTCATACCATAGCCTCCAGCCTCATAACCTGCCTTATAGAGTTGGTTACGCTTGGTAGGACTGAGCTCAGACAGTTGCATAGCACAGAGCCAGCCTATCATGCTCTTATAGAGGGCATCGCTGACAGTAGGAAGTCCTGTGTAGTAATTGTACACATTGGGGAAGTTCTTCTCCTGATAAAGCAAAGGCAGACCTGCCTTACTCTTTCCCTCCGACTGAGCCACAGCCTCCTCTGCCAATTCAAGTAGATAGACATAGGTCTTACCATCCTTGGGCACATTGATAACGCCACTGAAACTCTCTGTCAGCACAGCATCAAGGATCGCATGAGGATCTACGCTTGATTCCGATCTGGTTTCGCTGCTGTCGCACGACATCAACACGAAAGGCAAGATAAATAATAGTAACTTCTTCATATATTCGTTCATTTAGATTTTACGTTAGATGGGGTTAGAGTACAGCGTTAATGGGTGAAAGCAGGAACTCTACCAGCAACCAGCCGTTATACACCAGCAGGTAGCAAGTAAGACCCACGATAGAGAGCTGGAGAAGACGATGGCTATGTTTCTCAGAAGCCTTGAAGGCAAAGGCTGTGGCTAAAGGTACGACGAAGAGCCAATGGGGTGCCATAATAAAGATCTCGTTGATGCCAAAGCCCAAGACAAGATGGATCATCATGTCGAAGGCGAAATAGGAGAGCGCCATCCACAGGAATCGGCTCCTTCGTCCACACCAGATGCCGATAGCAGCTATCAGCAGGATGATGCCCTCTATGACATAGCTCCATATCCATTCGTACTTCACAAAGACAGGGCGGAATACAAGGGTGTCTTCCAGGAAATGCTCACGATGGAACTGGATCGTTTCACCAAAGAGATTCTCGTAGATCGTCGTAAGGCGTGAGGTAGAGATATCCGTCCATTTCCAGAAGCCATAGTCCTTTACGGGTGTGCCCATCTTCTCTTGCTGGACCTTTACACGAGCTTGTCTTTTCTGCTGACCAGCCTCAAAGCGCTGCTTCTGCTCTGGGGTCATCTGGGCGATACGTTCCTGTTGTTGGCGTTCAGCCTCCACCTTTTTCTCCTGACGGGCCTTCTCCTTTGGCAACGAATAGGTCTTATACTCCCATACAGCCACCCCCCAGATGAGTGCTGCTGGAAGGATTACTGCCAAGAAGAGATACTTAGGACGGAAGAAGTCCTTCAGGTTCACAAAGAAACCTGAAAGGAAGATCTTGATGCCATTACTCAGCGTGACACCAGCTGTGATAAAGAACAGTATAGCCGATTGCCACCACTTGAACTCACGACTTTTCCGGATGCACTTGCCAGAGATGTAAAGCGTCATCAGCAGGAGGAACATCGAGATGGTAAAGTGGTCTGGTACTAAGACGGACAGCATGATATAAGCCATCGAGAAATAGAAGACAGACAAAAGCGTAGAGTCATAATACCCCAGTCGGATCACCTCACGATGGATCCTATATATAAAGATGTAGGAATAGAGTGAGCTGACGATTAAGGGCAAGGCCACCAGATACTGCACACAGTTCACACCCAAGAGCGATGACAAGCCCCAGTTAATGAGCCAGAGAGGCCAGATCATAAACGCCAGCAAGGGATGACGATAGACATTATAGACGGCATCCCATTCTGTAACGCCTAAATAGGTCAGCGGATCATAGCCAGAGAGGTGCAACTCGCGTTCAAACACCTTCCAGTAAGGTCCAAAACCTTCCTGCATAAACAGGTCGTGCATACGATAGATAAACAAGGCGTTAAGGGCAATGACTACAACCAGTACCACCATCGCCTGAACACGCTCCTCGGGTTTGATTTTGAAGATCTTGAAAGCATTCATACGCGGAAGGGTTTATAATGCGCCTCGTCAGCAAAAGCCAGGAGCTCCTTGTCGCCCTTACTATCGCCAAAGGCTATCAGTTCATATTCTTGTCGATCAGGATAGAGCGCTAAGATACGATTCACCTTCTCCTGACCATAGCAGTTCTTCGTCAGAAAACGCCCCGTCAGATGTCCATCCCGCACTTCCACCTGAGTACCTAATACCTTTACAGATGGGAAGAATGGCTGCACCCAATTATCGATAGAGGCACTCACCACCAGAATCTCCGCCCCTTCCTTTCGCAACTTCTCCATCGTCTCCAAGCCTAAAGGGCGCAACAAATGCCGATTCTCCTTGGCGAAAGATGCGCAGAGCTGATCGAAAGCCTCCATCGTCAACCCCTTAAAGAAATAGGCAAACACCTTCTGCTTCGCCTTGTAGTTGGGATACTGACCCAACTTCATCAGCACCAGTAACGGACAAAAGCGCAACAATCCCAGCCATAAGTTGCAAGAACCTTTGGTGAAACGGATAAACTCCAGCAACGAATCCTTGGTTGTCAGCGTTCCGTCGAAGTCAAATGCCGCAATCTTTCTCACTTTTCACTTATCACTTTTCACTTCTTTTGGCGATGGAATCTTATCAATAATCTGCTTCACAGCCCACGAGAGGGCGATGGTTACAACGATATAGAGCACCAATCCGTCGTAGATATCCTGTTTCCAGGCCACGGTGATGAAGAGTTTCCTGGCGATGGGATGCGCCACAAACATCGCTGCAGAGATGCTTCCAAACCACACAAACACCTTCAGCACACACTCTGGCATCAGTTTCACCAAGGCTATTGTGCCAACGATGATAAACACAGGTATCCAAAGCCACGTCTGGAAGTTGAAACACATCGCAAACGTTAATCCGATAGCGAGCAAAAGGAGCAGTAACCAAACCAGATGTTCCCAGCGTGGGAACATTCCATTCCCACCGTGGGAACGTTTCATTCCCAGCATGGGAATTCTTGCGGCTAATAATCCTAAACCAAAGGGAAGCATACCCCCGATGAAGTTATAGCGTAGGCGATTCAGGGTCTCTCCGTTTGGATCGCAGAACATCTGTAGCAACCAACAGATAGCCACCAACGTCCCAACAAACCACGAGCTTCTGCGATAGAGCAAGAGACGATAGACGATATAGAGCTCCATCATCAGGCCGAAGAACCAGTAGATGCCTGGCCAGATGATCTTATCAGGCTGGGGAAGCACGTTGATATACATGAGCAGCTGGGCTATCACGTTATCCCAATGGAAGGGGAATCGTCCTGGGGTCACCATATCCACGCATACGAACAGGGTAAAGCCCACAATCAGCATCCGCAGAAGTTTGAGATAATGATAGTGAATGAAGGGAATGGGCTTGGGGCCATCAGCTTGGCTCTCGTATTTCAGAACCAGTCCGAAGCCGCTGAGGAAGAGGAAGACAGGCACACCATAATGTCCGAAGTACGAAAGCAGATGTACAGGAAGCAGATAGTCAGGATGCGTGAGCACTTGCCACAGGCCGTCGTTATTGGAAGTAAAGAACTGATACTCGTTCTCCTTCACAATCTGACCTATGAAGTGGCAATAGTTGTGAAGCATGATCGCCAGGATGGCTATGCCTCGCATCGCTGAACATTCTTTCCGTGATAGTACCTCTTTCATTTCTTCAGCTTGTTATAATCAGTCACACCCTTCAGGATTCTGGGGCGTTTTACATCGTAGTCAGGACTCACCACATTATACTCCGATCGATAGAGTGGTGTGGCGATGCCTCCAAGATAGAGCAGCAGATGGGGCAGCACATCCGTCATAATAGGCCGATCCTTGGCCTCCTGGATAGCTTTCCAACCATAGGGATGATTCTCGATATACTGGGGTGAGCCCCATATCCAGAAGGGGATCTCCATCTCATTTCGCGCCAAACGATAGTCGATGTTTGCTCCATGCATCCGTCCATACATATAAGGACTACCATCGAAGATCTCCTCACCATGATCGGGCATATAGATAACCACAGCATCCTGATTCTCAAATCGTTGGATGATGGAGGCTAAGATGGAATCGTTATAGAGCAGGGAGTTGTCGTAGTCGGACAAGATGCGCTTCTGCTTATCGTTCAATTCAGGGCGATGATACATCTGAGGGGTGAAATGAGCCTCAGACTTCGGATAACGAGCCCGATAGTCGACATGCGATCCCATCAGATGGAGAATCGTCAACTCTCCAGACTTCTTGTCTCCTTTTCTCTTTATCTCCTTAGAAAGCTGGTCGTATGCCTTCACCACCCCATCGTCATAGCGATAAAGACTGGTATTCCGCGCATCAAACTGACGTTTGCTCAACTCTGGGTTACTCAAGAAGAACCCTCCGCTGAAATCATAGACAGCCTCCTTCGCCTTCGGCAAAAACTGATTCGTAATAAAGGTAACATGATAGCCTGCCTTCCTGAAAACTTCTGGGAAGAGAGGCTCATCGCACCATTCGCCACTATCGCCCACAGCATAAAGGGAGAGCATATGCTTAAACACAAAACTCGTGAGATTCCAGGAGGCCACCACATCCGTAAATGGTACCAACGTGCTATCCTGCGCCAAAGCCAGTTGTCGAGGGGCTGTGGGTTTGTCGTAGCCATAGAGTTGGGAGTGGTGCTTGTTGTAGCTCTCGCCAATCACCAGCACGATATTGGGTACCCTGAAACTACAACTGTCTACCTGGATCTTCTCGCTGGCTGCCATCAGTTGGACGAGCTGACGACTTGCCAGATGGTTGGCGTAGATGCCAAAAGCCAGACGATAGACGGGGAGATAGAGTTGGGCCTGATCTTTCTTGGTGAGCTCATGCTCCACTTGTCCGATGGAGTCGTAGGAGAACAAGCGTTTCATCGCCACCTTGTTATCCCATGTCTGGGTGATGCTGCTATAGAGTGCCCAAGCCACCAGCAAACCTAAGACGCACCTAAGACCAATGATAAAGCCAGGATTCACCTTGGGGAGAATCACCCTTTGGCGCATCTTACTCAAGAACACTCTGGCAAAGGCCCATACGATATGGATCACCAGCAATAACAAGATCCAACCTACGTTCGTCTTCAGGATATCCCAACTGAGATAGCCAGAGAGGAACTCCTTGGCCTCCTCGCCATTCGTTTCGCCTACCAGCATCAGCATCGTGGGAGTAAGTGTCGACTCGAATCGCTCATAGCAATACATATCCACCAGAGCCACGCCATAGAAGACGAAGTAAAGCAGCGCTTCCACCCAACTACGAACCTTCCGAGGAATCAGCGTCAGGATGACACATACGATATAGATATCGAGGAATAGTTCAGGAACAGATAAAGCATAGGGCTTGGCGCCTCGATCCCTCAGATAGTAAGGCATGATCTCAAGCTGTGTGCAGAGATAACCCAACACAAACATAAACACGAAGAAGGTGGCATTCTGTTCGATAGGGGCAAAGAGCCATCCTATCCATTTCAGGGGATTCAGACGGAGGCGCTTAAACATAAAGTCCCTCCTTTCTGATATAATCCGCCACGGCCTTAGGCACCATCCTCCTGATACCCTTGCCTTCCTTAATACGTTGACGGATTTCCGTACTCGAGATATCTATCAGTTCCAGACCTTCTATGCCTCCTTCTGCACCTTTTCGCGGATAGACTACGATCTGATAGTTCTGCTTGATATCCTCAGCATGATACCACCTATCAAAGAGCGCCCAGTTGTCGCCTCCTATCATCAGCACGAACTCGCGCTCAGGATAGTCTTTCGAAAGGGCCTGAAGGGTGTTCCAAGTATAAGATGGCTTGGGCAGATGCAGCTCGTAATCGCTGGCGATGAGACTTTCCTCACCTTCCAAAGCCAGACGAACCATCTGCATCCGCTTCTCGTCGTCGAGTAAGTCTGAGTCTTGTTTCAAGGGATTCTGCGGAGACACCATCAACCATACCTCGTCAAGTCCCGCCTTTTCTTTCAGTTGTCTGGCCAGCGAGACATGTCCGTTATGGATAGGATTGAACGAACCTCCGAAGATTCCCGTCTTAATCATTCAAGAATGTCTGTATGATTTCCAGCGCATCAGCCTCCGCATAGTCGAGGATGTCGTTGATGACAATCTTATCGAACTTATCCGCAAAGGTCAGCTCGTATTCAGCACGGGCAATACGCTGGTCGATGACATCTGGCGCATCCGTAGCACGATGCTCCAACCTACGACGGAGCTCATTGATCGATGGGGGCTGGATGAAGATGCTCAACGCCTCATCGCCATAGAACTGCTTGATGTTCACGCCGCCTTTCACGTCGACATCGAAAACCACGTTCTGTCCTGCCTCCAGCTGACGCTCTACCTGAGCCTTCAGCGTACCATAGAAACGATTCTCGTACACCTCCTCATACTCCAGGAACTCGTTGTTGTCAATCCTCTGACGGAATTCCTCTGGCGTGAGGAAGAAATACTCCACGCCGTTCTGCTCTGTTCCCCTCGGAGCCCTCGACGTACAAGAAATCGAGAACGCCAGGTTCAACTCCTTATGCTCCTTCATCAGCCACGAGATAATCGTCGATTTCCCCGTTCCACTGGGTGCTGAGAAAATAATTAACCTACCCCTGCTCATCTTTTACCGTTTTACTTTTATACCTTTACAAAGCGTTCAGCACTTGTTCTTTGATCTGCTCAAGCTCGTCCTTCATCTTGACGACGATGTTCTGCATCTCGGCCTGGTTGCTCTTCGAACCAGTCGTATTGATCTCACGTCCCATCTCCTGGGCGATGAATCCCAGTTTCTTACCTTGTCCTGCGGGCTCGTTCATCGTATCGCGGAAGTACTTCAGATGGTTCGTCAGGCGTTGCTTCTCCTCACTGATGTCGAGCTTCTCGATGTAGTATATCAACTCCTGCTCCAAGCGGTTCTTATCGTAGTCCACACCTGGGATCTGCTGGAGGCCATCCACGATACGGGCCTTGATCTTCTCGACGCGACTCTGCTCGTAGGGTTCGATGTCAGCCAACAGCTGGGCGATATTGTCGATCTTCTCCGTAAACTTCTTCTGAAGGGCGGCTCCTTCCTGAGTGCGGAAGGCCACGAGGTTGTTCAGAGCCTCCTTCACGGCACCCTTTACAGCTTCCCACTCTGCCTCGTCCAACTCATCGTTATCCGTCTTCGTCAGCACATCTGGCATGCGGAGCAGGGTATAGAACCAATCCTCTGGCACAGGGATGCCTGTCTTGTCGGAGATCACCTTGATCTGCTGGTAGTAGTTCTCCACCAGAGCGGCATTGATGGGCGTAGGATCAACAGCCATATCCTTCTCAATCCAGACACTCATGTCTACTTTTCCTCGGATGATAGCCTCAGCCACCATCTGGCGCATCTCCATCTCCTTCTCACGATAGAGTGGGGCAATACGTGTGTTCAGATCAAGTTGCTTGGAATTCAGCGACTTCACCTCTACATGGATTTTCTTGTCCTTATAAGCCACGACAGCCTTGCCGTAGCCAGTCATTGATTGTATCATACTTACCTTTTTATTTATAATCGCTGCAAAGGTAATACAAATCGGGCAAAAAACCAAAAGAATGCCCGATTTTTATTTTCAGCGTCAACATTCTTTACCAACGAGACGAAGCATCCCGAAACCTCCCATTTCAGGGCGTTTCCAAACACTCGGACTTTACTCCGACTAAAGTCCGACTTTACTCCAGGTAAACCCCCACTTTACTCCGACTAAACTTCAGCTTTACTTGGCGCTTCCAAATAGGGATGATTTATGTGTCCAGATTTTGTAAAGACTATTCACAACAAAATAGTGCCACCCCTAAGAGCAGCACTATCCGTGATTCTATTAAATTTCATCTCGAAGATTACTCAGTTCCCTTTGAGCGAGCCTCGATTTTCTTGTTAATGTCGTCAATCACCTCATCAGAAAGCTCGTATTTCGAGATGATGAACATAGCCACAATCAGCAGAATAGCTGGAATAATACATACCAACCAGCGGATACCCTCCTGAGCTAAGGGCGACTGGAGTTCGAGGTCGTTCATGAAGTAAGCACCAGCAGCATTACCTACAGACATCATAGCAAAGGCAGTGATAAAGAACAGGGCAATAATGCGAAGGGGGCGGTTACGCATAAATTCCATCCACAGATCGCTGACCTTCACATTCTGAGACTCAGACTGAGCCATAACCACACGCTCCTTCGTCTGACTGAAGCAGAAGATCAGCAGGGCAAGACCTATGAGTGAGTAGATCAACATTGTCATAAACCAAGCATTAGAGTCCTTAGGCAGTGTGGTCGCCTCCTCAGCAGGTACGTAGTTCGTCATAGCCAGCACTAATCCTGGAACAACACCCCCCAGAGCCATACCAGCCTTGAAGAAAATACCTGTGAGGGCATTCACGATACCAGCGATACGACGACCTGTAGTGTACTCTGCATATGAGATAACCTCAGGAATAAGAGCCCACATATATCCAGTAGCTACGATTACACCTGTAGATTTGACAAACTGGGCGATATAAACCAGTGTTATATTTTCCTTCACAGTACCCATCTTACTGATAATATACAGCATAGCCATACCGACGATAGCCACAGAGAGGAAAATGTAGAACATATTCTTCTTGCCCACTTTCTTCTTGATGGCAGGAACCAGAGGCATGAAGATGAATGAGGGCAATGAGCCAAGACCCATAAACAGAGCCATCTCGATGGGGAGCGACTCAGAAGATGCGAAGATAGCCACAAGGATAGGTACACCAGCTGATACAGCAAGGCCACCCACGTTAGCCATGAACATACGGACAGAAGTAAGGATGGTTATCTCGTCTGTATCACGAGTAAGCGAAGAATTCAAAGCTCCGTAAGGCACGTTAATCAATGTATAGAGCATCGACATACCTACATAAGTCAGGTAGGCATAGATGATAGAGGGAGCAAATCCGTCCCAGAAGCAGAGAATAGCAAGAATGGTTAAAGGAATACCACCAGTTACAAGGTAGCTGCGATATTTACCCAGTTTGGGGTTGTGCTTATCGACAAACGTACCCACAAGAGGATCCCAAAGCACGTCGACAAGACGCACTACCAAGAACATTGTTCCTGCAAGTCCTGCAGATTTAGCTGCATCACCACCAAGTACATAGACATCGGTGTAGAAGAACAGCAGATACATACAAATAGTCTGATAAATCAGGTTTTGCGCCAAGTCGCCAGAGCCAAAGCCTATGCGCTGGAGCCATGAGAGCTTATAGAAGCCCTTTGTTTCATTTGTTGTTGACATAATAGTTAATTATTTATTAATGATAAGTTCGAATGACGACATGGGGAGTCCGCTTACAGAACGGACATTTGCCATGATGGGATTATCCTTCCAGGCATAGCGTACAGCATAGCTTGTACTCATAGGATGGAAGCCTTCTGGGAGGGTCAGCGTGATCTGATTGCCTTCAGCTTGGGCCTTGACATTCTGGAACACTCGATCGCCATCCTGGGCAGCAACCTCGAAGGTCTGAATATCACCAGGTTCCACAGACTGATCGAGCGTCAGGATGATCTTGCCTTCCTTCACCTCAGAACCAACCACCTCAGGGGCAAGTTTCACCTTATTATTATATATAAGGCGATCGAAGCAAAGACCAATACGCTCTGCTACTTCCTTCTTACGAAGGGGATGGATATCTACTGTCTCACCCAGATCATTGATCACAGCCAATTCGGCATAAGGGTCTGCCTGAGCCACAACACGCTGAGCCTCACGGAGTTGCGCCCACCCACTGTTCGCTGGATTAACCTGAGGAACGATGGGTTGGGGGAAGCCCGTCTGCTGACGTCCGTCGTAGTTAGCCAATTGTACAATCACGAATGGCATCTGAGGGTTCTGCCAACAAGCACGCCAAGAGCCCATCAGCTTCTTCAGGTAGTCAGCATAAGGGGCAGGATTGCCTGTATTCGATTCGCCCTGATACCAAACCACACCACTCAGAGCGTATGGAGCCAACGGATAGAGCACTGCATTATAGAGGGTGGTAGGGATATTCTGCAATGATACATCGCCACTGGGGCAGTTGGGCATCTCAGCACCCAGACGGAATTTCCACGTCTCACTCAGGGGAATCACATCCTTAGGCATGGGATTCTGCGAACAACGATCATCGCCAAAAGCAATCAGATAGGGCTTCTCAGGAATAAAATGAACCATTCCGTATTTATTGATAAAGCGCACCGTTATCACATTATCACCCTCACGGAGCAGACCCTCAGGGATATCATAACGACGAGGCGGATACTGATAGCCCGTTTCGCCTACTTTCTGACCATTCAGGAAGGTGACATCACGATCGAAAAGTGTGCCTAACAACAATCGGGCTGGCTTTCCAGCATGTTCCTTATCAATATTGATATGCTGACGAAGCCAGATGGTGCCAACCACAGGACGATGCGTCGTAGGCGACATCGCCCATTGGGTATCCCATTGGCTCACGTTCTGCCATCCATTATCGTTATAATCAGCAGCAATCCAGTTCTCCAGAATACCAGGATCACTCTCTTGCAGGATCTTCTGCCATTGGCGCTCAGCCTGCATATTGGTCTGCATCTGCGATTTCACATAGTCATCGCTCTGGAAGAACTGAACTCGTTTGACGAGCTGGGGATAGTCTTGTTCAAGAGAATCTTTCGAAATCCAGGCCTCAATGGGTGTTCCGCCCCAACTATTGACGATAATACCCTGAGGCACCTTGTTCTTCTCGAACATCCGTTTACCTAAGAAATAGCCTACAGCCGAGAAGGGCCATGCATTCTGCTTGTTAAGAGGCTTCCAGTTGATGGGGGTTGGCTTGATGTCATCTCTCACACCATGTGTCTCAGTATCATTCTGCACTCGGAACAAACGGATCTGCTGATTCTCATAGCCATCAACCTCCTGAGCATATTGTGGATAGACACGCTCGATATGCACATCGATATTCGACTGACCAGACAACAGCCACACATCACCAATGAGAATATCTGTAAACTGTAAACTGTTGACTGTCAACTCATAAGGGCCACCAGCCTTCATCTTAGGCAGGTCGATGCGCCACTTGCCTTCAGCATCGGCTATCGTAGTATATGTCTTCTTATTGAATTGGATGGTAATAGTTTCTCCAGCATCAGCCTTACCCCAAACAGGGATGGCTTTACCTCTCTGGAGCACCATACCAGACTGGAATAGTTGGGGCAAGGAAACCTTTGCCTCAGCTAAAGAGACGCATAAAAGCGCCACCAAACAGAAAGCTATTTTCTTCATCTATTGTTGTTTTGATGATGCAAAAATAGCAAAAAATTCCGTTGAAATGGCGAAAAATGATAAAATTCTTGTTCAATGAAACATAAAGAAAAGCATATGTAACAATTTAGAATGTGAAATGCGGCGTTTTTCCTTATCTTTGCAGCACGATTTCGACAATGAGCAATAGAAAGGTTCAAACATTACAGAAAGTATCACTGGGGGAAAAGGTCGGCTACTCATTAGGAGATGCCGCTGCCAATCTTGTGTTCCAGATGATGATGATCTTCCAGCTGAAGTTCTATACGGATGTCTTCGGCCTGGATGGCGCCATTGCTGGTACCATTCTGATGATTGCCAGCATTTCGGCTATCGTCGTAGATCCAACCATTGGTATTCTGACGGATCGCACCAAGACACGGTGGGGAAAATTCCGTCCCTGGGTGCTTTTCACAGCGATTCCTTTCTGTATTTTCTATGTACTCGCCTTCTATAATCCAGGTATTCATGATAAAGGCACAGTAGCTATCTACGCCACCATATCGTATGTGCTGCTGATGACTGTCTACTCATGTAATAATATACCTTATTCTTCTTTAGGAGGTGTCATGACGAGTGACATCAAGGAGCGTACGAGTATCACAACGGTACGTTTTATCCTGGTAACCATTGCCCAGTTCGTCGTTCAAGGACTGACATTGCCACTCGTCGACCATTTTGGACAAGGGAATCTGCAGCATGGATGGATCTGTACCATCGGGCTCTTCGCTTGCGTTGCCTTCGTCTTCTTTATTATCACTTTCTTTGTGACGAAGGAGCGTATCCAGCCACCCCCCATGCAGAAGGTGAATATCTCAGAAGATATCAGAAATACTGTGTCAAGCATATCTTGGAACGCCATGGCACTGTTGACATTTGCCCTGTTTATCACCTTGGCGATGTGGGGCTCAGCCATGAACTTCTATTTTCAGTATAATGTAGACCAGAAATCACTATACGATTTCCTGAATTTCTTCCATCTGGTAAGCGACCAGGAGGATGCCTATCATGTAGGTTTCTCTGTATTCAATATGATGGGAGCAATCGTGCAGTTCGTTGGTGTCATCTGTCTCTCGCGCTTTTTAGCCAACAAGTATGGTAAGAAGAAGACTTTTATGGTCTGTCTGTCTTTGACAGCCTTCTTTACAGCAATGTTCTATATCCCGTCGCCTACAGATGTCAGTCTGATGTTCGTGCTGAACTTCCTGAAATCATTGGCATACGCACCCACTATCCCATTGCTTTGGGCAATGATTGGCGATGTGGCTGATCATATCGAATACGAGAACCACCGTCGTGCTACAGGTTTCTGCTTCTCAGGTATCGTGCTCGCCCTGAAAGTGGGATTGGGACTTGGAGGTGCCATCGCAGGTATCATCATCTCCATGTTCGGCTATGTCTCTGGCAATGTGTCCGTACAGAACGAGAGCGCGATGGAAGGCATCCGTCTGGTATCGAGTCTGGTACCTGCCCTGCTCTTCGGCGTGGGAGTCGTTGCTCTCCACTTCTATCCGATTACAAAAGAGTTTAATGAGAATATGCAGGCTGAACTGACATCACGCCGCAAGTTTGCTATCCAAAACGATGAAGAGTATTAATTATTTAAATATATAAGTCTTATGAAACCACGTTATCTTTATCCCAGTGACTATTATGCAGACCCTTCTGCCAATGTGTTTAACGGACGTCTTTACGTTTATCCTTCTCATGACTGGGAAGCAGGAGCAGCCTTCGACGACGATGGCGGACACTTCCAGATGAAAGATTATCATGTCATCTCCATGGATGATGTGGAGAATGGCGAGATTACTGATCATGGTATGATTCTCCATGTAGACCAGGTACCCTGGGCTGAGAAACAGATGTGGGACAATGATGTTGTCGAGAAAGACGGCAAATATTACCTCATCTTCTCTGCTAAGGATTATAATGGTGTGTTCCACCTCGGTGTGGCTGTAGCCGACAAGCCCGAAGGCCCGTTTGTTCCTCAAGAGCACCCCATCCGTGGCTCTTTCTCTATCGATCCCTCTGTATTCAAGGATGACGATGGTGAAATCTATTGCTATTTCGGTGGTCTCTGGGGTGGACAGCTCCAGTGGTATCAGGCTGCAAAGAAATACGTAAAGGAGGGCATTGATCTCGGCCCTGCTGCTGACAAGAAGACTCAGCTTTATGCACCTGCCGACGTACCTGCATTGTCCAGTTTCGTAGTCCGTATGAGTGGCGACGTGCTGCAATTTGCTGAGGCACCTCATAGCGTTGTTGTACTCGACAAGGATGGTGAGCCCCTGAAGGCAGGTGATCCACACCGTTTCTTCGAGGCATCATGGATGCACAAATACAATGGCAAGTACTATTTCTCATATTCTACAGGCGACAGCCACTATCTGTGCTATGCTATCGGTGACAATCCTTACGGACCATTCGCCTATCAGGGTGTGATCCTGGATCCTGTTGTCGGCTGGACCACACACCATAGTATTGTAGAATATAAGGGAGAATGGTTCTTGTTCTACCACGACTGCGTTCCTTCCAATGATATCACCCACCTGCGTTCATTGAAGGTACAGCGTCTGTTCTACAATGAGGATGGCACCATCCAGAAAGTTGTGAACGAGTGAGCAAAATACAAGCTTGCTTGCATTTTCGAACGTAAACAAGTTCGATGCAAAGCATCAAGGTTGTGAATGAATAAATCACTTATTACCAATTATTATTCATCCCACCGTGACGAACTGCTGGCTTTTGTCAGCAGTCGCCTCGGGGGTAGTTGCGAAGCGGAAGACATTGTACAGAATGTCTTCTTTCGCTTATTGACTACTGATAAAATGATTACCGAGGTTACATTACATGCTTTGGTTTATACAACAGCACGTAACCTCATCATCGATTACTATCGCCGGCATACAGTCTTCGAAGAGTATGAACATTACATCAAAGGCATGTGCAGTGAAGAAACCACCACAGAATCGGTGTTCTCTGCCCGTGAGATTGTGGAACAGATGGAACGCGGTTTAACACGTTTACCAGAGAACTATCGCGAGGTGTATCGTCTCCATATCTATGGCGGTATGAAAGTTGGTGAGATTTCCCAACAACTTGGTGAGGGCTATAAGAGCATTGAGCATCGTCTCGGCACTGCCCGCAAACTCATGCGCCAGTTTCTCCGCAAATACGCTTAATCAGGGATTAAGGATTCGGCGTACATCATCTATAGTACGATCGAAAGGGCCTGTATGCTCCAGTTTGAGTGTGCACATGGCAGCTGCAAAGCGTCCACTCTCTGCATAATCCATATCATTGGCACGGGCATAGAGATAGCCAGCACAATATGTATCCCCACAACCAGTGGCATCTATTAACTGACTTGGCGGATAAGCCGGAATATCATAAAAACGTCCGTCTGCATAGATGACAGATCCGTTATTGCCAAGTGTAATCAGCACCTCACGCACACCCCAGTCATGAATTTGTTCCGCTGCCTGATAAGGATCAGCAAATCCTGTAAGTGTCTGACTTTCCCATTCGTTGGCTTTCAGAATAGCCGTTTGTTTCAATAGTCTCAGCTTGTCTGTCCATTCCATAGGATAAACTTTCTCATCTCTGATAGTCCGTAGATAACCCTGCACATCTATACAGACATCACCCTTCTTTGCAAGAAACTCCACTACTTCAGGGGCGAAGTCATCTGCCAAGAGTGTCCCCAGATGGAATACCTTTGCTTCTATTCCCTCCAACTGCTGAATGGTAAAAGGAGCCGATTTAGCAAGAACACGCTGGACGCAATGATCCATATCGCCATCGTACTTGTTCTCAAAGAACACGTTATCAGGACTCATATAGACAATTACAGGTATACCCGCTTCACGAAGCCTCTCTACCTCAGCCATCATCACCGGATTGACGGAGGTTATCAATTGGATGTCCATATGATGAGGTAATGCTTGAAGCGCCCATGCCACGTAGTACGCAGAGCCACCAGCACAATCGACAATCTTGGGCGCAGTTTCCTTGATGATTCTGTCACGGGCTATATGTCCGATACAGCAAATATCTGTCATTTGATAGACTATTTAATGGATATTATCGTTGGTTTTGGGTGCAAAGATACTTTTTTTTCTCGAATAGTTTTGTAATATTCAGAAAATATACTATCTTTGCAACCAAATTACTCATTACTACTAGTATAATAATGGTAAAACGGATTTCTTCTTGGGGCATTCTGCTCTGGATGCTGGCTTTGTCGTCAGTAGCACAAACTACGTATGACGTGACGACTACAGGTGCCATCGGTGATGGTAAGACAGACGATGCACAGGCTATCCAGCGTGCTATTGATCGTTGTTCTGAAGAAGGCGGTGGCAGGGTTCTGCTACCCCGTAACCACACGTTCCTGGCTGGTCCTATCCAACTGAAAAGCAATGTTGAGTTATATTTGGAGGCCACAGCCACTCTGAAAGCCAATCCCGATGAGAGCATCTATCACCTAAGTGCTTTCGGTGAGAACCGAGGTGAAGGTATGCTATGGCTCTGGGCCGATGATGCCGAGAATATCGCCATTGCCGGCAAGGGAACGATCCATGGTAACGGCATAGCCTTTATGGGTGCTGAACTGGAGGATTCCTATGAGCTAAAGCCTTTGGCAGACCAGTCATTCGACCCCCGTCCTCATGTATTGACGTTGACAAATGTCCGTAACTTGACGATCCGCGACGTAACGATCAAGGAGGGCGCTTATTGGACGGTGCATCTCGTGGGTTGTAACGAAGCTGTTATTGATGGTATCAATCTGCTCAATAACCTGAAGATCCGTAATGGCGACGGTATCGACCTCGACCACTCGAAGAATGTTCGCATCGCTAACTGCCATATCACCTCTGGCGACGACTGTATCTGTCTGAAAAACCGTCGTGAGACTGAGCATTATGGCTCTTGCCACGATATCACTGTTACCAACTGTGTGATGTCCAGCCGTTCCTGTGCTATTAAGATCGGATCCGAGAACATGGATTCCATCTATAACGTTGTCTTTGATAACTGCATTATTAAGGGCTCTAACCGTGGACTGGGAATCCAGAACCGTGATGAGGGAACGGTGACGGATGTCGTCTTCTCGAACATCTTGCTCGACTGTCGCCTGTGGAGCGATGTGTGGTGGGGTAAGGCTGAGCCTATCTATGTCACTTCATACCCCCGTGCCAATGGCAATCATAAGGATGCCAACTGGCGTTTCCCCAAGGGACAGATAGAAGGAAAATGTGGCGAAGTAAGCCGTATCTGGTTTAATAATATCACCGCTACCAGTGAGAATGGCTGCTTCGTTGGTGGTGACGTGCCTGGGAAAGTCAAAGATATATATTTTAATAATGTACGCGTAAGACTCAACTCTCAATGCTCATCTCTTCATTCTCATCTCTTAATGGACAAGCGCCCTTGCAAGGGTGAGGGTTTCATCACAGTGGAACGTGAGGATTTGCTAAGAATGAAAGTACCTCTTATAACAGAAAATGCCGATGTGATTATTAACAACTAACGATATATATATAACATTTTATTTTTTACTAACTTCATTTTATAATTATGCAAAAGATCCTAAATCTCAAGCAAGGAACTCAGAAGGCCATGTTCTTCGTGTTCTTTCTGTTGTGCAGTACAGTGATGCTGGCACAAAACAAGGTGTCGGGAACTGTACTGGACGCTACTGGCGAGCCTCTGATTGGTGTAAGTATCCTGGAGACAGGTACTTCTAACGGTGTTGTTACCGATATCGATGGTAACTTCACACTGACCGTCAAGCAGGGTGCTACTCTGACTATCTCGTACATTGGTTACCAGACACAGACCATTACCGCTACCGATGGTATGCAGGTGACTCTCCAAGAGGACAATACGGTACTTAACGAAGTGGTTGTCGTAGGTTATGGTACTATGCGCCGTAAGGATGTGACCTCTTCTATCACCACCGTAAAAGCCGAAGATTTGAACAGAGGTGTATTCACTGACCCGGGTCAGATGCTTCAAGGAAAGGTTCCTGGATTGGTAGTTTCTTCTACTGCCGACCCGAATGGTGGCCCTTCTATCACTCTGCGTGGTGCTTCTACACTTCGTTCTGGTGCTATGGCACCTTACTATGTAATAGATGGTATTCCTGGTGTTGACCCATCTACCGTTGCTCCAGATGATATCGAGAGTATCGATGTGCTCCGTGACGCTACGGCTACAGCTATCTATGGTTCTAAAGCTGCTAATGGTGTTATCATCATTACTACCAAGAAAGGTGCTGAAGACAGAACCAATGTAACTTATAATGGTTATGTGGCAATCGACAATATCCTTAAGAAATATGAGGTGTGCACAGCAGATGACCTGCGCCAATATGCATCTAAGAATGGTATTTCTCTGAAGGATGGTGGTGCTAATACCGACTGGCAGGATGAAGTGCTCCGTACTGCCATTAGCCATAATCATAATGTAGGTATCAGTGGTGGAAACGACAGAACCAATTATATGATTAGTGCTAACCTCCTCAAGCGCGAAGGTGTCATTAAGGAGACAGGTATGGATCGTTTCAACGTACGTTCACTCGTATCAACAAAGATGTTGAAAGATCGTCTCACCATATCTTTGAGTCTGAACTCAATGTATGCAAAGCATTTTGGTGTTCCTACAAGTGATAAGGGTGCTTCTGTACTTGATGCCATGAACTATTTCTCTCCGACTAATCCTATCAAGAATGCAGATGGCTCTTGGTCAACGGGTGCAGGTTCAAAGAACTACAATCCGCTTGCACTCATGTATGAGGATACCTCAGAGACTATCTGGAAGCGCAACCAGTTTATTGGTAAGGCAACCCTTGAGATTCTGAAGGGTCTCCTCTGGAATATGAACTATTCTTGGAGCAACTATCAGAGTACATATAGCGCATATGATACTCGTAATTCTCAGATTGAGGGCGTTGGTAACAAGAACGGTCAGGCTACCCGCAATACATATTTCGGACGTGAGCAGACCTTTGAGACCTATCTGAACTACGGCCTTACAACCGGTAAGCACAAGATTGACCTGATGGCTGGTTACACATGGGAAGATAAAAAGAACAATGATGGCTTCGGCCTGACTGTTGAAGGTTATTATAATGATGACCTGACATGGTACAATATGTCTTATGCACAGACCATTCTCGGTGTTCAGAACTCTGTTTCTAGCGGTTATCGGGAGAATATCCGTAATATTTCGTTCTATGGTCGTGCCAACTACTCATTTGATGGCCGCTATATGCTTCAGGCTTCTATCCGTCGTGATGGTTCTTCAGTATTCGGAAAGAATAGTCGTTGGGGTACATTCCCATCAGTATCTGCTGCTTGGAACATCACTGAGGAAGCGTTTATGAAGGATCAGAATATCTTTGATAACCTGAAACTCCGTGCTGGTTATGGTGTTTCTGGTAATGCTCTGGGATTCGATGTGTATTCTTCATATGTTACTTATGGTGCTACGGGTACCTTTGTTTATGATGGTAAAACCTATCGTACCTATGGTGCTACAAAGAATGCGAACCCTGACCTGAAGTGGGAAACAACATCTATGTTGAACATCGGTCTTGACTTTGCATTCCTGGGAGGACGTCTCAATGGTACTGTCGAAGTTTATAATAAAAAGACAAAGGACCTTATTTGGAGTTATCCTGTTCCTACAACACAATATGTATATGGTTGGATGGATGCCAATGTCGGTGAGATGACTAACAAGGGTATTGAGTTCTCTTTGAACGCTGTTCCTGTACAGACCAAGGATTTCAGATGGAGCACAACTATCAATGTGTCTCACAACAAAAACAAGGTTGATAAGATGCAGAATGACCAGTTCCATACCACCAACCTTACCCAGGGCGACCCAGATGTAGCAGGCGTTTCTGCAAACGGATGGACTCAGCGCATTATGGAGGGTGAGGCTATCGGTACATTCTATACCTATCTGTATGCAGGTACTGTAAACGGACGTTCTGAGTACTATGTGCTTGATGAGAATGGTAATAAGACGGGCGAGACAACTAACAATCCTGGTCTCAAGGATCGTACTATCACTGGTTGCGCTCAGCCAAAACTCACCGCTGGTTGGAACAACGATCTTTCATATAAGAACTGGAACCTGACTGCGTTCATTACTGGCGTATTCGGCAACGATGTTTACAACAGCCCACGTGCTCACTATACAAGTGCACAGTTGTTCTCTGATGGAAAGAATGTGCTGAAGGAATTCCTCTCGAACCCTGCAGGTGATGCCTCTGGTTCACTCCCATCAGACCGCTACATTGAGAAGGGAACTTATGTTCGTCTGCAGTCACTCTCTCTGAGCTACACATTCCGCAACTGTTTCAACAACTGGATCCAGGATCTTACCCTCTATGGTACAGCTAACAACCTTCTCACTATCACAAACTACAAGGGTCTTGACCCAGAAGTTAATCTTGGTGGTATTGACCCAGGTATTGACTATCGTTGGAGCCGTTATCCACATACACGCACCTTCATGTTTGGTGTAAAGATCAACTTCGGTGATGGCAAGAAGAAATAAAGTTATTATCATTAAATAAGATTCAAGCATATGAAACTAAATAAAGTATTTCTTGCAGCTGGCTTGTTTGCCGTAGCGCTTACCAGTTGTACAGATTTGGATGTAAATCCAAGTTCTCAGTATACTGAGGACCCAAGTAAGAATTCTGGGGTTGACCCCATGATTGTGGTTGAGGCAAAGATGGCTGACGTATATTTCCACATGTCAGGAACGCTTGGCCGCCGTTATATGGAGGCACAGTGTCTTGCATCTGACGAGTTCACCTGTCTTGCTTTCGATGGAGGTTATTACGACGATGGTACCTATGCTCATCAGGCTCTTCATGACAGCAAGGCCACCGATGCTTCGCTCGACTGGTATTCAGAAGTAACATCTGGTATCACAAAGGCTAACACCATTCTCGAGGAACTCGGTAGTAGTGCTTCTGCCCAGATGACTGCTCCCGCCCGTGCTATGCGTGCTTATTTCACATGGATCCTGATGGACAGCTTTGGCGATGCGCCTATTCTTGAAAAGGTTCCTGCTGAGGGTGAGGTTGTGGCTCGTTCTCCACGTAAGGAGGTAGCTGAGTGGATTGAGAGTGAGCTCACAGAGATCATTCCTTCACTCACCGAGGATGTAACAGCAAATACTTATGGTAAGCCAACAAAATGGATGGCACAGGCACTTCTTGCCAAACTCTACATCAACTGGGCTGTTTATACCGCAGAATCTGTTGATCAGTATGAGCCAACTGATGCCAATCCTAAGCTCGACGATTGTATTGCTGCCTGTAATGAAATTATCGAAAGTGGTAAGTTCAATCTCGGCTCTGTTGACTATCTGCATAAGTTCTCTTATGACAATGGTTCGCAGATTGAGGACTTTATCTATGCCGTTCCTTACGATGCCATCTCTCTTCAGGGTATGCAGTACGGACGTCCTCGTTCGTTCAAGCAGCTGAAGAACCTGCTGCCAAACGTATATGGTTCAACAGATAAGTTCACCCAGTCAACAGGTGGTAACATCGTTGTTACACCTGAGTTTGCCAAGCTGTTCAGTCTGGAGGGCGATATCCGTAACCTCAGCATTCTGCGTGGTGATATCTATAATCGTGATCCTAAGACGCTGAAGCCAACCACCGATCCATTCATGTATAATGGCAAACAGGTACACTTCACAGAGACGATCACCCTTATTAAGGAAGATAACACCATCGATGTTGGTAACGACGACAATGCTATCCAGCAGGGTTGCCATTCTATCAAGTGGTTCATGACTCCTGCCGACTATAACAATGGCCGTAACCAGTCTAACGACGTTCCCATCTTCCGTTATGCCGATATTCTTCTGATGAAGGCCGAGGCTCTGACACGTCTTGGACAGGGTGGTGCTATGGATTTGTTTAACCAGATTCGTGCCTATGCCGGAGCACCTAAGATTAATGGTGATCCTACGCTTGAGGATATTTATCAGGAGCGTGGTCGTGAGTTCTTCGATGAGAACTGGCGTCGTAACGATATGGTTCGTTTTGGTCATTTCGAGGATGAGTTCTTCCCACACTATAAGAAGTACGACTTTGCCAACTTCGATAAGCGTCATCGTATCTTCCCTGTTGAGCAGGAGATGCTTGATCTGAATCCTGGTTGGGTACAGAACCCAGGCTATTAAGAAGTGAAATAATACTTGTTTATCAGGGCAGTCATTGCGGTGGCTGCCCTGAGTTTTTATATCATCTAAGAACGTTAAAATTGTTAAATAACAGGATAAAGGCTTGGCACTTAACGAGAAAAACCGTATCTTTGTCGGAAATTGTGGTTAGACCAAATATTAACAATGGAACAAGCATCTAAAACTAATAGTAGTAGAACCACGCAATATGTGCTGCTGACAGTGTTGGCTGTCATGATTGTCACTTTATCCATCTCTATCATGGTATGCTCTCAGGCTATGACGGCAGAGACCCATATGCGCTATCTGGGTGTCATGAATGTAGCCTCTGAAAAGATTGCCAAGACCATCCGAGGCATGGAGATGAATGCCAATAATGTTTTCGATGAAGTAGAGAAGCACATGGATACCCCAGAGAGTGTTATTGCTGCCTTAGAGAGCAAGACCAGTCTGAACCCTGATGTCAGAGGATATTTCGCTGCTTTCGAGCCCGACTATTTCCAAGAGAAGGGCAGATGGTTCGAGCCCTATATCCATCACAGCGACACCAGTGAGTTCGAATTGACACAAGTCGGTTCTGCTCGTCATGACTATACGAAATCCGATTGGTATGTTCGTGCCAAGAAAAGCGGTGTTAGCTTCTGGTCAGATCCTTATTATTACTATGACGGAACAAATATCAGTGGTCATTACTGTACGTATGTCAAGCCAGTCTTCAATGCCAATGGTAAATTGGCCTGTATTTGCGGAGCCGATATGACCTTTGAATGGCTCACCAAGGAACTGCAACAGATTGACGACCAAAGCAAGATGAGCGATATGCTGAATATTCTCCGTATGAGTAGGGATTTTGATTTCTATACCGTCGTTGTTAATAGTGACGGCTCTTGTATCGCCCATCCAGAAGGAAAGAATATCCCATTTACGGATGAAAATGTAATCCGTGATTTGGCAGAGAAGAAGAGTGGTATAGTAGAGATGGATATTAACGGTGTACCGTCTACCGTCTATTACAGGCCCATAGATTATATTAACTGGTCAGTAGCTGTCATTACGCCCAAACAGGGTGTCCAGAAGCCATTGCTCATATTGGGCCTTTGCTTCCTGGCAACAACCGTATTAGGAATGACTGTCATCTGGCTGGTAAGCCGTCGTAAGAAGTAAGATATGCTGAAACTGCCAAAGATAACCTCTAAGGACCTGTCCTTCAGACTCAGTCTGATGGCTGTCAGCCAGATAGCTTTGCTACTCTTGGTGGCGCTGGCTGTGATGTTCTTCTTCTCGCGCAATGCCCTGAAAGAGGAGTCCATGCGTGATGCTGAACAGACATTGGAGGGTACGGTACAGCAAATAGACAATATCCTTCTGAGTGTAGAGCAGACGACGGGTATTTTCTATGGCGATATTCAGGCTGATCTTAACCATCCTGACAAGATGGAAGCCTATTGTACCAAGATTGTTGAAAGTAATCCCTATATCGTTGGATGCGCCATCGCCTTCAAGCCCGATTTCTATCCTGACCGCGATTCCTTTATGATTTATGTTCATCGTAAAGGTTACGAGATAGAGATTGACGGAGGAGCTGAGTTGGTATCACAGGATTATTTCACCAGACGTCCTTATACAGAACAGCCGTGGGTTACTGAGCCTTTGGCTTCTTGTCGTGCCCGCTGGATCGATCCGTTGAAGGACGACTTCTGTGAGGGAGAACCGCTTGTATCCTTCTGTTTGCCGCTTTTCGATAAGGATAATAACTGCATTGGTGTTGTTGCTTCCGACCTGCCTATCCGACTACTCACGCAGATCGTCCTTGGCACCAAGGCCTCTCCCAACGGCTACTCTACCCTGTTGGCCCGTAACGGCTCATACATCGTGCATCCTGATCCTGTGAAACTGTCGCACCAGACGGTATTCCTCCAGATGGAGTATGGTGCCGACTATTCTGTGATGGAGGCAGCCGAGTCGATGTTAGCTGGCGAGACAGGGCATAAGTTCTTCCGTATGGACAAACGCAACTGGTATGTGTTCTACAAACCCTTTGAGCGTGCACAGATACCAGGACGTACTATGGAACAGCTTGGCTGGAGTGTTGGTGTGGTTTATCCTGAGGATGATATCTATGGTGGCCATAACCTCCTGCTCTTCTATTTGCTGGCTATTGCCATCATCGTACTGGTTGTCTTGTTTATACTCTGTCGCTGGGTTAACCACCGTCAGCTACTGCCTCTGATCATGCTGACACGCTCCTCGAAGCGTATTGCCAAAGGCAACTACGACGAAATTATCCCTGATACTGACAGAGAAGATGAGATAGGTGTGTTACAGAAGAACTTCCAGAAGATGCAGAAGTCGCTGGCAGAGCATGTGGGTGAACAGGAGAAACTGTCGGCTACGCTGAAAGAACGTAGTGGGGTACTGAAGAAAGCCTACAAGAGAAGTCAGGAGGCTGATAAGATGAAGTCATCCTTCCTCCACTTCGTAACGAACCAGATGACAGGGCCGTCGGAGGCCATCGACAGAAGTGTCACCACCCTCTGTAACAACTATCATGACATCAGTCTGGAGGAGGTTGACCGTGAGATTAATATCATCAAGACGCAAAGCGATACTATCATCGATCTGCTGAACCACATGCTTCAGACTGCTGAAAGCGAAACAGGAAAGGAGGACGCCCATGAGTAGCATTAAACGCAGTCTTTCCATGAAGCTCAGTCTGGGCATTGTGCTGATGGCAGCTCCCGTATTCATCATCGCGCTGGGCGCCCTGTTCCTCCAGTCGCGCTACCTCATCCACAAAGAGTCCATGGAGCATGCCAACAGCTTGCTCAACACTACGATACACCATGTCAGGAACTACTTGGGCACTATTGAGACCTCTACAAATGCCAGCACGAAGCTGCTGGAGGAGAATTTCACCCCCGACTCTATCTTATCCGTCTCAAACCGCCTTATCAAGCTCAACCCTCTGGTTAGCAGCTGCTCCGTCAGTGCCGAACCCAATACGTTCCCACAGTATGGTCGCTTCTTCTCAGTATATTCTGTTAATGAGGACGATTCCATCACCACTGTCGTCGAACCCGACTTCGATTATTTCGATAAAGTATGGTATAAGGCGCCTATTGATTCTGGTAAGGCCTGCTGGGTAGATCCCTTCCATGGGCATACTGAAGGCTTGATTGATCACAATGAAGCCATTGCCACCTATTGCAAACCTATCCGCCAGAAAGATGGCAAAATAGTGGGCGCTCTCTCCGTCGATCTCTCCTTTAAGCGGATTGAGGAAGCCTTCAAAGAGGCAAAGAAAGACTATCCTAACGCCCATTTCGTGCTGCTGGGAGGCGATGGACGTTACTTTATCCATCCTGATTCAACAGTACTCTTCAGGAAAACCATCTTCGCCGATGCCGATCCTGTTAAGCAAGCCGACCTGATGGCCCTTGGCCATGAGATGATTTCAGGCAAGCAGGGTAACGTGCATGTCACTATCAATGGCGAGCTGTGCCATGTATGCTATCGTCCTGTTCCTGGCACCAGCTGGAGCCTCGCCCTGATATGTGATGATAGTAATATTATGCAAAGCTATCACAAACTGACTTATATTATTATTGGCCTTATCATCATTGGTCTGTTGATTATCCTGTGGATCAGCTTCCGTATCGTGAAGAAAAACATCAGCCCTATTAATCAGCTGGTGAGCCAATCCCAACAGATAGCCGATGGCAATTATGAAGAGGAGATTCCCACAACGGAGAACGAGGATGCCATTGGACAGCTGCAGAACAGCTTTGCTACCATGCAGGAGGCGCTCAAGAAGCATATCAGCAGCATTAACGAGACTACTAAGGAGACCAACGAGAGCAACAAGGAGCTGCAAAAGACCTTGAAGCAGGCTGATGAGTCTGTTAAGCAGAAGTTCATGTTCATTCAGAACGTGTCGCAACAGGTACGTACTCCCATGAACATTATCCAGGGCTTTGCTGATGTGCTACGCGAAAGTGTCAAGTCGAAAGATGCCAAGATGCTTAAAGACGAGGATCTGAGCAATATCACCAATACCATGAAGCACAATGTCAGCATCCTGAGCCGCATGGTGCTGATGCTTTACGACAGCTCTGATACTGGCGCCTCTGATAAGTCGCTTTACAAGAGAGAGGACGAAGTGGCATGCAACGAGATTGCCCAGGAGTCTATCAACTACGTTTTGGCCCACTTCCCTGGTGAGATGATCCAGTTCAAGACAGATTTGCCTGACACCCTCTGTATCCTCACCAACCGCCTCTACCTGATGCGTACACTCCGCGAGCTGCTTTACAATGCCGCCAAGTATTCTGATGGACAGCATATTGTGGTCAGCATCTCCCAGACAGAGAACACAGTTCGTTTTGTGATTGAGGACAAAGGGCCAGGCTTACCAGCAGAGTCTCAGGCGCTGATCTATACGCCATTCTCCAAAGTCAATGCCTCTTCTGAGGGCCTTGGCTTAGGACTGCCCCTGTGTAAGCGCCATACCGTTAGTTTGGGTGGCGACCTTATCTTTGATACCACTTACCAGGAAGGCTGTCGCGTCATTGTAGAAATGCCCAAATAAAAGCCCATTTAACATGAGATTTAGAGCAATCGCCCTAACCGCTTGTCTGCTGTGCATCACTATGTACGGCCAGCAGTTTGGTGGGCTGGTGGCACATCCTGGGTCTGACCTTCAAGCGCTGATTGATCAGGTTTCCACCCAAGGCGGAGGACGGATCACATTTCCTAAAGGTGAGTATTACACAGGACAGTTAGAGTTGAAAAGTGGCGTTGAGCTCCATCTGGAAGAGGGTGCCGTCATCTTAGGTAGCACCTCGCCATACGATTATATCAGGTTGGATACCAAGCAGTTGGCTGGCGATGCGCTGAACGATAACTCCCAGTTAGGCCTTATCATCGGCAAGCAGGCGCACCATATTGCCATTACTGGTCAAGGCACCATTGATGGACAAGGACAGGAACTGGCCTTGACGATAGACAGTCTGCACCATACGGGTGAGCTTGTCGATGCTCATTATAACATGAAGCGCCATCGCCCCAGTGAGCTGGTGCGCCCCACCTTATTTAACTTCGCAGATTGTCAGGATGTCCGTATCGAAGGGGTTCACTTGCGCAATAGTGCTGGCTGGGGACTATCTTTCCATCAGTGTCGAGAGATGGTGCTTCGAGGACTCGATATCTATAATCGTGCTTTCTGGAATAACGATGGCATCGATCTCACGGATTGTCAGCAAGTGGTGGTGGAGCATTGTAATGTGAATAGTGCCGATGATGGCATCTGCTTGAAGAGCTACAACCCTGAGAGCCAGAACGACAGCATTACCATCCGCCATTGTGAGATCCGCAGTAGTGCCTCTGCCATCAAGTTCGGCTCTGCCTCTTATGGGGGCTTCCGTCATATCCGCATCAGTCATATCCGTGTGTTCGACACCTTCCGCTCTGCCATTGCCATTGAGAGTGTGGATGGCGCACAGATCGATGATGTCCTTGTAGAGCATGTCGAAGCCAAGAACACTGGTAATCCTATCTTCATGCGTTTGGGGCAGAGAGGGGGCGATCGCAAGGGTTCGCTGAGGAATGTCACCATCCGCGACTTCAAGTGCGAGGTGCCTTTTGGTCGTCCTGACGAGGCATACGACTTGCGAGGACCAGAGGTGGACTTCTTCCACAATCCCTTCCCCAGCAGCATCTGTGGCATTCCAGACAACAGAATCGAGCACATCACCCTTGAGAATATCGATATCCGCTATCCTGGTCGAGCCTCGAAGGGTATGGCCTATATTCCCCTCTGGCGACTGAAGGATGTGCCAGAGCAAATCAACAAATATCCTGAGTTCACCATGTTTGGCGAGCTCCCCGCCTGGGGCTTCTTCGTGCGCCATGCCGATGACATCCGCTTCAAGAATGTCAACCTTTCGTTAGAGGCTGACGACTTCCGTCCTCCCTATGTGTTCGACGATGCTTCAAGAATAATGGTTACTACAGAATAATATATTGGTTTTAGAGAAATCGTAAATAAAATCATAAAAGCGTATGAAACAGAATCTTTACCAATTACTGATGATGGTCATGCTGATGTGCGGATCGTTATTTGTGTCGTCTTACAACATGACGGCTCCTGAGGATTTGTCGCCACAGAAGGCTTTCCTGGAGAAGTTCTATCAAGGTTTAGACAACGACCTGCTGGATTACAATCTGGTTAAGCAGAACGTCACCCCCAAGGCCCTTCAGTTTTTGAAGGACAGCTATGACTATGATTGCGAAGGCGAGTGCTTGGCCACTTGGGTATTCCTATACGAAGCTGGTGGCGATACGGGTGCTATCCAGGAGCGCCAGATCGAGATGGTTGAGGCCAATACCTACGATGTGAAGTGTGTCTACGAAGGCTATGAGTATGTAGTCCGCTTGACGTTGGTTGCTGAAGGCAATACCTACAAGATCGACACCATCAAGACGATCTCCAGTCAGTACTTCTGATCTGACTTACTCGTAATCCGTAGGATCAGGGATATTGGCATAGGCAAGAGCTTCTTGGCGCTCTACGCAAGTGCCACACTTGCCACAATGCTTGTCGCCCCCACGATAGCACGACCAGGTTTTGCTGTAGTCGATACCCAGTTCCTTGCCCCGCGCAGCAATCTCGCCTTTGGTCATATTACAATAAGGTGAGAGGAGGCGCACACCATTATAGGTGCCAGCATGGGCAGCAGCATCGAAAGCCTCCACAAACTCAGGGCGACAATCGGGATAGATGGTGTGGTCGCCTCCATGGTTGGCCATCATCACATACTGCAGATCGTTGCTCTCTGCCATACCTGTGGCGATGGCCAGCATAATACCATTACGGAAAGGCACGACTGTCGACTTCATATTCTCATCGGCATAATGCCCCTCTGGAATGGCTGCATCGCCTTCCAACAGCGAGCTACGGAAGTACTGGCTCACAAACTCCAAGGGAATCACCAAGTGCCTGATACCCAGCCGTTCACAATGATACTTGGCAAAGGGAATCTCCTTGGCGTTGTGGTTGGAGCCATAATCAAATGAGATAGCCAGCGCTATACGCTCCTGGTAATCATACAATAAAGTGGTGGAGTCCATGCCTCCGCTTAGAATCAATATACTGTCTTTCATTCTGCTTTTGTAACTATTTGGCTGCAAATATACAAAAATAATCACTATTCACTATTTACTATTCACTTTTTTTTGTATCTTTGCAGCATGAAACTTAAAACAACTATTTTAACCGCTTGTCTGCTACTAACATCAATGGCCATCAGCGCACAGGTGTGGCAGTATGTCGATCCCAGGATTGGCAGTGAGGGTGTGGGGAGAACCTTCCCTGGGCCAGCCATGCCTTTTGGGATGTGCAAGCCTGGTCCTGACTGCACCATCAAGCCTAATGCCGGATGGGCGCCTATGCCAGAGGTTGTTACAGGTTTCTCTCAGACACACGTCAGTGGTACTGGTGGTGGTCAGAAGTATGGCAATATTCTCATCCAACCGTTGGTTGGAAGTGAAAAGCAACAAGAGAAAAGTGAAAAGTATGAGCAGAAGCGAGTAAGCGAGGAGTTTGCTTTAGGCTATTATGCAACGACTTTCGAGAATGGCATTCGTACAGAGATCACCGCCTCTGAGCGTTGTGCATTCTACCGCATTCACTATCCTGCTTCATCTCTTACCCCTCGCCTTTTGATTGACGCCACGCATTACTTAGGCAAAAACCCCATACCAGACCAGCGTGAGCAACAGCAGTTTATTGGTTGTGAGGTGGAAGTGGTGAATAATCATGAGGTGCGTGGTTATTCGAGAGTGCGAGGCGGATGGAATAACGGCGAGGCTTATACGGTTTATTTCTGTCTGATGTCAGATCATGCTTTTTCTGCCGATGAGGGAAAAAACATGATCCAATTCTCTGATACTTTACTTAATATAAAGATCGGCATCTCGTATGTCAGCACGCAGCAAGCCAAGCGGAATATCCCTGCTTGCGACTTTTATACCCAGTTGGCGCAACTCAGAGCCAGTTGGGAGAACTTGTTGAGTCGCATTCAGATCGAAGGCTCAGAGACTGACAAGCGTATGTTCTATACCGCCCTTTACCACACGATGATCATGCCTGTGGACAAATCAGGCGAGAACCCCAAGTGGACAGAGCAGCCTTACTACGACGATTACTACGCCATTTGGGACACCTATCGCTCCTCGTCGCCCCTCATCACCTTGATCGATCCCAAGCGCGAGGCAGATATCGTGAACTCATTGCTAAACATCTATAAGCGAGAGGGTTATATGCCCGATGCCCGTAGTGGCGACTGCAATGGAAGAACCCAGGGCGGATCGAACGCAGAGGTAGTCATCGCTGATGCTTTCGTGAAAGGTGTCGAGGGCATCGACTATAACTTCGCCCTCGAAGCTATGCTGAAAGATGCGGAGGTGGATCCAGGGGCTGACCATGAGAAGCATGGACGAGGTGGACTGAAGGAATATCTGCAATACGGTTATCTGCCCTATGGCATCGACAGAGCAGGAACCCGCACCATCGAATATGCCTACGATGACTATTGTATCGCACTGGTAGCCAAAGGCTTAGGTCGTATGGATATCTATGATCGCTACTTGAAACAATCAGGAAACTGGAAGCATCTCTGGCGATCGGATTACGAGTGGGACGATGTGAAAGGCTACATCATGCCCAAGGATGCTGAGGGCCACTGGCTCGACTCCGTACCTTGGGGTAAGTCGAAGGTGTTTAAGCCCACGATTCCCTATACGCCCATCACGAAGGTGGCGCCTTGGTATCTGCCTTGGTGGAGCACTTTCTTCTACGAGGCCCTCTCAGCAGAGTATTCGCTGAGTATCCCCCACGATGTGCCAGGACTGATTGAAGCTTGTGGTGGTAAGGAGACTTTCCGCAAGCGACTGGATCTGTTCTTCGATCGCAAGCGTTATAACGTGGGCAATGAGCCCTCGTTCCTCACGCCTTGTCTGTATCACTGGATAGGCCGTCCAGACCTGACATCCGATCGTGTGCACCAGATTATCAGAGCGAACTATAGCGACAAGCCAGATGGACTCCCAGGCAATGACGATAGTGGGGCTATGTCGTCGTGGTTGGCCTTCCACATGATGGGCCTCTATCCCAACGCTGGTCAGAGCTATTATCTGCTGCATACCCCACTGATTCCTGAGTGGACCATGCAGCTTGCGAATGGCAAGTCGTTGCATGGCATGATCAAAGGCAAGGGGAAGTATTTCGAGAAAGTAACGCTGAATGGCAAGCCCTTGGAGGATGCGCGACTGGAGCACGCCGACTTGATGCAAGGCGGAGAGCTGGTTTATTACGTCTCTACCAAAAGAGCGCCTAAGACAAAAGAAACATTCCCAACGTGGGAACATGACGTTCCCAACGTGGGAACATTACATTCCCAGCGTGGGAACATTTCGTCTGCTCCCACATCAGTTAGTGCAAGCATCAGCTTTACGCTCAATCAACAGCATCGTACGTGGCCTTTGTCTTATGGTTGGCAAGGCGATACCCTCATCGTTACCTGTAAAGAGGCTGCTTACTTCATCCCTCGCGCTCTTGTGGAGAAGGGCGAAGACTTCTGTTGGGACATCCCGGCTGATGGCGCTAACTATCAGGCTAAAGGCACCTTTGCCTTCATCTCGCAGAAGGCTCTGAAGGATTTGCAGCAGAATGGCTTCTTTGTTTACGATGGCATTACCTGGCGTAGGATAGGAGCATCGGAAGAGTGCCTCCATGTTCGCGCTGATATTGATCAGACGGAGATGTGGATCTCCTTGAAGGATGAGCTGCCTCTGGTGCTGGAGATGCGACATAACCCACTTGGAATAGATTGGAGGATAGACAGATGAGACGATTACTGATACTCTTAACCCTTCTGATAAGCTGCGTGGCGATAGATGCACAGACAGAGGGAAAGGATGCTGCAAAAGCAGCCTTGGCCCAGATTGACGCGCAGATAGCAGAAGCCCGGAAGATAGGCGACATCGGAAAGGAGAGTCAGGCCCGTTGGCAGAGGATGGTCACTCTGAAGAACTACTCGATGACAGAGGAGCTGGGCAGAGAGACTGAAATCCAGATGGAGTGGTTCAGCGAGAATGGTCAGTGGAACAACTACTATCGTGCTTGGCAAATGAAAGCTAACATCCTAAGTGCGCAAGGTAAGCTACAGCAATCGCTTCAGGAGACGCAACGGATGCTTGCCGATGCCCAGAAGCGCGATAACAAGTTGGGTAGGGCGATGGCCTATAAGCAGATTGGCGTGATCTACCTGAACATGAAGCAGACGGAACTTGCTGTTGAGGCTCTGCAGCATTATGCCGATCTGATGGGCGATGAGGGCGACATCAACTCGCTGAGTAATATCTATTACCGTATGGCTAAGGCCTACGACTACGACAAAGCCTATGAACAGGAGTTGCGGATCACCAACGACTGGTACAATTTCCTCTTGGTCAGAGTAGGTAAAAAGAAAGTTCCTGAGATCCGCGAGTGCTATCATGCCTTCTATCTGGCTCGTGCTGCTGCCTTGGTGGGTCTGGAAAGATTCAGGGAAGCCGATCTGGCCCTCGATACTGCCTCACATCATGCCCATCTCATCAACACATCGCTTGCCCTGCACCATTATTATAAGATGGAGGCCCGCTATTATTTAGCTTGTGGCGATGCGCCCAATGCCTTCCTCTATACTGATAGCGTGAGGTTGATGACCACAGAGAAGGATGATCATACAGAAGAGATAAGGGCCCAGGCGCTGATGATGCTGGGGCAGGATGCGGAGGCAGCAAAGATCTATCAGCAACTGTATCGTGAGAAGGATTCCGTATTCAGTAGCGATGCCCGTCAGCATCTTGACGAGCTGAACACGCTCTTCCAGGTCGATGAGCTCAAGACAGAACAGCAGCGTGCCCGATTCATGTATATGCTCATTGCTACCTCCTCCATCGTGCTGGCTCTGGTGCTGTTGCTTCTCTATGGTTGGCGTAATACCACCAGACAGAAGAAGGTGAACGAACAGCTGCGTATAGCCAACGAGAGGGCAAAGGTGTCGTCGAAGATGAAGTCGGAGTTTATCCGTAACATCTCCCATGAGATACGAACGCCCTTGAATATCGTCTCTGGCTTCGCACAGATTCTCACCAAGTCTGATATGGAGCTTCCAAAGGAGGAGAAGTTGGATATGCAGGTTCGCATGATGGAGAATACGGAACGTATCACGAAGCTGGTAGACCGTATGCTCGTATTAAGCGATGTCAGTAGTGAGATGAAGATTGAACGCAATGACCAGATCAGCATTCAGTCTATTGTGTCTTTGGCTATCAACCATTCTGCCATCAACCTCTATACTCGTCCTGAGAATAAAGACGCTAAAGTAACATTCCAGGTACTGAACGATGCGCAGACAAATGCCATCAAATTGCTTACAAACAAAATGCATGCCTCACGTATTCTTGGTCATTTGCTCGAGAATGCGGTGAAGTTTACACATGAGGGCAGCATCACCCTCCAGACGGAAGTAACAGATGATATCGTACGCTTTACGGTGGAGGATACAGGCATCGGCATTCCAGCAGACCAGGCAGAACATATCTTCGAAGAGTTCGTACAGCTGGATGAGTTTGCTGACGGCACTGGTATCGGACTTACTGTCTGTCGCTCTGTGGCCCAGCGTATGGGTGGCAGTCTGTGGGTCGACACAAGCTACACCAATGGTGCCAGATTTGTATTTGAAATGAAAAAGTGAGAAAGTGAAAAGGTGAGAATGATTGGAGATTGATAATTGAAAATTGAAGATTGATGAATAGAAAACTATTACTAGGCTTGGCCTGCCTGATGGCCAGTTTGTCGTTTTCCCAGACGCAGGAGCAGATGGGTGGGGTGTATTATGCCTATCCCATTGAGACAGGGATTGAGAAACCCTTCGTTCCATCAGCCCCAGAGGGCTATGAGGCTTTCTACATTTCGCACTATGGGCGACATGGCTCACGCTGGTTGCCTAATGATAGTCGTTATGAATGGGTGAACCAACAGTTTGAAGATACCAAGAGACTGACTAAGCTGGGGAAGAATGTGCGTAAGCGCTTGGCAAAGATATGGAAGGATGCCAAAGGTAATGGTGGTCTGCTGACAGTCCTTGGAGGCAGACAGCATCGTGGTATCGCCCATAGGATGTATCAGAACTTCCCCCAGTTGTTTACGGCTGAGGCCAACCTCACGGCCCATTCCAGTACGGTGACACGTTGTAAGACGAGTATGGAGAACTTCGTTGCAGAGCTGAAGATGCTGAATCCTGCCATCCAACTCGAACCCATCACCCGTGAGGAGGATATGGCTTGGATCGCTTATAAATCGCAGGAGCAGCGTGACTTTGAGAATGCCCATAGCTGGCCCTTGAAGTATCCTACCGACAGATTCATCTATGCCATGTTTAAGGATGCCAGCCATCTGTCGCCAGATGATAGGGAGAAGTTGCTTACTGAGCTCCATACCATCGCCTCGGATATGCAGGATGTGGAGCTGAACGTCTCTCTTTACGATATCTTCACAGACGAGGAGATGAAGGTAGTATACGATTTGAATAACAGACGGATGACGTTGCATTATGGCGATGAAATCATGAATAATGGTATTGCAGCCCGTTGTGCCATCTCACTCTGGCAACGAATCGAGACAGAGGCAGAGGCTGCTATCGCCATAGGTGGCGTGGGGGCTGATCTCCGCTTTGGGCATGATACGAACCTCTTCTGTCTGATGACGCTGATGGGCCTGGATATCAAGGGAAAGCCTATGGATGAGCTATTGCCGATGGCTGCGAATCTGCAGATGGTATTCTATAGAAATGCACAGGGTGATGTGCTTGTGCAATTGCTGCATAACGAGAAGTCGTTAGGTTTTAAAACCTGGAAGGAGCTGAAGGCCCAGATAGCTGATCGCATCCACTATTTCGAGCATCTGCGCCAGCTCTGTGCGCTGAACACCATGGTAGGCACAGCCCCAGCGAATACCAAGACAGCAGGCATGTTTGGTAAAGGTTCTGAAGAGCATGGACAAACGCTTCCTGCTGTGCTCTCGCCCAACGGACAGAACTTCTGGACACCCCAGACGCGAGATACAGAGAAGAAGTGCTTGGCACCTTATTACTATACTGACTCCTTGTTTCAAGGCATCCGTAATAGTCATTGGATTGTAGGTGGCTGTACACAGGATTATGGATCGTTTACACTGGCTGCCTTAGGCGGCCAGCTTCGTTTGAAACCAGAGGAGCGAGCCACACCTTTCTCGCATTCTCAGGAGATCTCCCATCCTCATTACTTTGCGGTTCGTCTGCCTCAGGAGCATCTGAAGCTGGAGATGACAGGTTCGAGTCATACGGCAATCTTCCGTATCACCCCAGAGCAGGATGGACCTATCCATATCGTACTGAACCATAACAGCGATGAAAAGGAGGGATACTTGGAGGTGGATACCCTTGCCAAAACCATCTATGGTCGTAACCCTGTGCATCGTATCTATCAGGGCTGGGGTGAGTCGGCAGGTATCGATGGCAACTATCTGTTGCAATGCTACGATCCCATCATGGATTATGGTATCGACAGCTTGTGCGTCTGGCTTACCTTCGAGGGAAAGGCCCATGAGCCTATTATCCTGAAGGCAGCTACCTCGTTTACTAATAAGCGTGGGACAGAGAACAACTTTGCCTTCGAGGTGGAAGGACATGACTTCGAGAGCATGATGCAGCAGGCAGCCCAACAATGGATCGATCGTCTGCATACCATCGATGTGGAGGATCCTGATGTTGCTCGCATCAATCAGTTCTATGGCGCCCTCTATCGTTGCTCCTTCCTCCCCAGAGAAATGAGCGATGTCGATGGCAGCTACCCCAAGTTTGCTGATGGCACTATCATGCCAGAGAGTCCTCGAAAGTTCTATGGTGACTTCTCCATGTGGGACACCTATCGCGCCCTGCATCCGCTCTATACACTCATTGCCCCAGAGCAATCAGCTGATATGATGCAGTCATTAGTAACGATGTACGAAGAAGGTGGTTGGTTGCCAATCTTCCCTTGTTGGAACTCGTACACAGCTGCGATGATAGGCGATCATTGTAGTGTTGTCCTGGCAGATGCTTATATCAAAGGCATCTCCAACTTTGACGTTGAGAAGGCTTATGAGGCCATGCGCAAGAATGCTTTCGAGACACCAGTCAACTTCGAGGACTATAAGAACGGTATGGGGCGCAGAGCTTTTGAGAGCTATCTGAAGTATGGCTATATCCCTTTGGAGGATGGCGTGAAAGAAGCTTTCCATCAGGATGAGCAGACCTCTCGCACCCTCGAATATGCCTTCGATGATTTTGCTGTGGCTCAGTTGGCTAAGACCTTGGGAAAGGATCAGGATTACAAGGAACTGATGCGTCGTTCAGAGAATTGGCGCAATGTTATCAATCCCCAAACGGGTTATTGTGATGGGCGACATGCGCCTAAGCAACTATCTCGTAAGAAATCAGATGGAGGGCTCTTTGAGAACAATATGGATTTTATCCATCGCAAGTCGTACATCACAGAGGGCGCCACTTGCCACTACACTTGGTATGTGCCTCAGAATGTAGAGGGATTAGTTGAGGTCTTAGGTGGCAAGGAGGCATTCGAGGCCAAGCTCGATTCGATGTTTAGTGAGGGACGTTACTGGCATGGCAATGAACCCTGCCATCAGATTGCCTGGCTCTACGACTATATCGGCAAACGAGAGAAGACTATTGAGCGCGTTGCCCATATCCTCGACACAGAGTACAATGACACCCCAGGTGGTCTTTCAGGCAATGATGATGCTGGTCAGATGTCAGCCTGGTATGTCTTTGCTTCGATGGGTTTCTACCCCGTCTGCCCAGCCACAGACCGTTACATGCTCTCCACCCCCTGTTTCCAGAGGATTACCCTGAATCTCCAGAACAACAAACACTTCACCATCACTCCAGCGTCCCTCCCCCAAGACAGGAACTATATCACCCATAGCGAAATAGTAAAATAAGCAGGGAGAAGCTTACTTAAAAATCAAGGTGGTTAGGCGTTCTGGGGCGAAGAGGTCGTTGGCGACCTTTTGGATATCGTCGGAGGTGACCTTGTCGATGCTGTCGTAGAGGTGGGTGATGTCCTTCTCCCAACCATAGTGCAGGAAGCTCTTGCCGAAGTCGAGGGCAAATTGTTCGTGGTTGTCACAGGCGATGGCGATCTGTCCCTTCAGTTGGCGTTTGGCATTACGCAACTGGGTAGCGCTCAAGGTTTTCTGCATCACCTTATCGAGTTCGCGTCGCACCAGACGGAGACACTTCTTGATGTCATGAGGATCACAACCGAAATAGACACACCACATACCTGTATCGCTATAGCTTACCATGGTGCTCTCAACGGTATAGACCAGTGCGTTGCGCTCTCGAAGCGAGAGGTTCAGACGGGCATTCAGGCCTGGGCCACCTAATATATTATTTAATAGGTAAAGGGGAATACGCAACGGATGGTGGATGTCGTAAGCCCGAGTGCCCAGCATGACGTGGGCCTGATGGGTGTTTTTATCGAGGATAATGGTTTTGTTGACAGGTGACAGTTCTTGCCTTGCAAGCCAGCAGAGCTGGAGCGGACAGTTGGCAGGTGATTTGCAGGCAAGCCCTTTTGAAGTATCAAGGTAATTATCTGTAAACTGTAAACCGTTAACTGTAAACCTCTTCACGAGTCGTTTAAAATCGATATCCCCATAGACAAAGAAGATGGCATTGTCTGGACGATAGTGGCGATGGACGAAGCGTAGGGCATCGTCAGTGGTATAGGTACGTAACTGTTCTGCCTTGCCAAGGATGTTATGTCCAAGGGGATGTCCCTCAAAGAGCAGATTCTCGAATTCGTCGTAGATCAGTTCTGCTGGTGAGTCGTTGTAGCTCTCGATCTCATCACAGATCACCTCTACCTCCTTGTCGATCTCATGCTGGGGATACTGACTATGGAAGACGATATCCGTCAACACGTCGACAGCCTGGGCAAAATGCTCTTTGGAGATGGCAGCATAGAAGGTGGTATCCTCCTTATTGGTGAAGGCATTGAGCTCGCCACCCACACCCTCCAAGGCGTTGATGACCTGAATGGCATTACGACGGGCCGTTCCTTTGAAAGTCATATGCTCGCAGAAGTGGGCCATACCTATCTCCTGAGCTGTTTCATCGCGTGTGCCAGCAGCTACCTGATAGCCACAATACACCACCTGCGAGGCAGACGGCAGATGGATGATACGAAGACCATTATCGAAGGTATATGTATTATATTTCGTCATATTCGATGCAAAAGTACTAATTATTTTTTATTTTTCACTTTACGATTTTCACTTTTCACTTCTTTTTCGTATCTTTGCAGACAAAACATCATAAAACTATGCGAAAAGTAATAGGAATAGGCGAGACTGTTCTCGACATCATCTTTAAGAACGACGAGCCCATTGGGGCTGTACCAGGTGGGTCAGTATTTAATGGTATCATCTCCTTAGGACGCTCTGGCGTACCTGCCTCGTTTATTAGCGAGACGGGCAATGACCGTGTGGGAAAGAAGATTATCAAGTTCTTAGAGGACAATCAGGTGGATGCCAGTAGTGTGTGCGTCTATGCGGAGTCGAAATCTCCTCTCTCTTTGGCGTTCCTCAATGAGCAGAACGATGCGGAGTATATTTTCTATAAGGATCACCCGCACGACCAACTGGAGTTTTTCTATCCTGATATACAACCAGACGACATTGTGATGTTTGGCTCATACTATGCAGTGAATCCTGTTATCCGTCCACAAGTGGCGGCTTTCCTGCAGTATGCCAAAGATAAAGGGGCTATCCTTTATTACGACGTGAACTATCGTGCTTCCCATCGTAATGAGGTGATGAAGCTGAGGACCAACATCCTGGAGAATCTGGAGTTTGCTGATATCATCCGTGGTAGTGCGGAGGACTTTGAGATTATGTTCGACCAGCAGGGCGCTGATAAAATCTATCGTTCGCAGATCTCGTTCTATAGCAAGAACTTTATCTATACGCAAGGGGGTGAAGCTGTGGAGCTAAGAGCTGAAGGTGGCATCAGCAAGCAGTATCCCGTCGGGAAGACGGAAACGGTTAGTACCATTGGCGCTGGCGATAACTTCAATGCTGGTTTTGTATACGGACTGATCAAATATGGCATCACAAGAGAGATGATCGTCAACGGCTTCAGCGAGGCATTATGGGATGATGCCATCGCTTGTGCGATGTCGTTCTCTGCCAATGTCTGCAAGAGCATCCACAACTGCGTAGATGCTGCCTTTGGTGAAGCAAGGAAGCAAGAGCTTCAGGAAAGTCTGGAAATACTATAAGGTGCTCCCCCTTCTCCTGAGAAAAACTACAGGTTTATTTCGTCTTATACCACTCTTGTAGGACGTAGAAGGCGAGTTTCTTTTCGCCTTTGTCGCTAAAGAGACCTTTGCGGTTGTAGTAGTCTTGCACATCGGGGAGGACACGACGTGGAGAGCGGAAGTCTTTCAGAATCCAAGGCGTGGTACCTGAGAGACCTTCTATCTTGTCGAGCATCGCAGTGTTCTCCTTATAAAGGTTCTCTTGGAACTCCTCCGTCCAGCGCTGGTTCTTGGCTCCATGATAGCCATACTTGGCTCCGCCACCGAACTCGCTGATAATTACGGGTTTGTTGTAGGGGATCTCCCATTTCATCTTAGGCGCATCGTTCACATCGCGATACCAGCCGATATACTGGTTGAAACTTACCACGTCAACATATTCGTTCATGTTATCATTCAAGCGATTGACATAGTTCGAGGCACCTGTTACCTCCATCGCCATCGAGATAAGACGGGTAGAATCCTGCGAGCGGGCAAACTTAGCCAGACGTCCCAGGAACTGATCGCGCTCAGCAGAGTGGGGCGTTTCGTTAGCAATGCTCCAGATGACAATATTAGCACGGTTGTGATCGCGAGCGATCATATCGCGGAGCTGGTTCTGGGCGTTCTGGTAGGTCTCGGGATTGGTCCACGCGATGGTCCAGTAGCAAGGAATCTCGCTCCACACCATAATACCACGACGCTCGGCCTCGCGTACCATATATTCATTATGGGGGTAGTGAGCCAGACGCACGAAGTTACAACCCAGTTCCTTGGCCCAAGAGAGCAGTGTGCGGGCATCCTCGGCAGAGTTGGCACGGCCACCGCCATTGGGTTTCTCCTCATGGATGGAGATACCCTTGAGGAAGACGGGCTTGCCATTGAGCAGAATCTGCTTATCGCGCGTCTCAATGGTACGGAAACCTATCTCGTCGCCAATGGTCGAATTGTCTAAGGAAAGTTCCACGCGATACAATTTCGGATTCTCCGGACTCCACAGTTGAAGCTTCTTGGCGGGTACCCGTAGCATTGCAGTAACCTGTCCCTCGGCATCGGTGGTGAGCAACTGCTTGAGTTGCAGCTCTGGAATATGGATCAACACCTGATGTCCAATCTCTGCCTGACTCAGTTTAGCCGAGAAGCATATCTGCCTATATTTATTCTTAACGCCTTCACTTTTCACCAACTGCAGGCTATAATCCTCCAGATACACCTTTGGAACCTTGACCAACTTCACATCGCGTGTGATGCCGCCATAATTCCACCAGTCGAAAATCAGTGTCGGCACAGCGTCGGCATGACGCTTATTATCCACCTTCACAATCACCGTATTCTCGCCCTCCACAAGCAAATCGCTGATGTCGTAGTTAAAAGCCGTAAAGCCGCCTACGTGGTGACCCGCCTTCTTGCCGTTTACCCACACGTGGCAGTCGTAGTTCACGGCACCGAAATACAGCAGCGTCTTATAATCCTTCATCGGCACAGCCTGGAAGCTCTTCTTAAACCACACCGTTCCCTCGTAGAAGAAGAGACGCTGGTCCTTCGTGTTCCAGTCCGACGGTATCTCCATGACGTCCGACTTATCAAAATCATACTCAATCAAGTCCTCCGGGCGCTTAGGCTTCGCATTGATGAAGAAGCCGTTACGCATGGGATTCATACGGTAGTCGTAATAGCCCTCCTCTTGCACGTCGACGATGTAATTCCACTCACCATTCAGCGAC
>JAEEGL016983866.1_pt1 | contig 57170 bp, 43 predicted proteins | sample 9134231 | NCBI WGS metagenome assembly JAEEGL01 (sample SAMN16246548, study PRJNA631951) | gut metagenome | biome: gut microbiome; feature: rumen; material: fiber-attached | host: Bos | place: Iran: Karaj | collected 2018-10
TCAGGATCAGTAACCAAATCAGGATCAGTAACCAAATCAGGATCAGTAACCAAATCAGGATCAGTAACCAAATCAGGATCAGTAACCAAATCAGGATCAGTAACCAAATCAGGATCAGTAACCAAATCAGGATCAGTAACTGAATCAGGATCAGTAACTAAATCAGGATCAGTAACTAAATCAGGATCAGTAACTAAATCAGGATCAGTAACTGAATCAGGATCAGTAACCGAATCAGGACTAGTAACTACATCAGAACTAGGTGTACTATCAGTTAATTCTTCATATGCAAATACTATATTGTAGTTAATAACAATAGCTAATATTGTTAAAAATACAATAATTAATAGTTTCCTTTTCATGTTTTTAACCTCCTTTCTTTAAAAAATATAAATAATAAATGAATAATATTATTTTCAAATTCATTTTTGTGGCGCCATTATATAATGGAATAGGCTAAAAGTCAACAAAAGCATAAAAATTGTAATATTTAAATATATTATTGATTTTATTTTTTTTTTCGCATAAAATATAATATAGTAAATTTTGAAATATTATTTTAAGAAAGGAGTCCAATAATGCTTGAGCTAAGGAATATAAAGAAAGTATATAAAACAGTTGATGAAGAAGTACAAGCTTTAAAAGGTGTATCTCTTAAATTCAGAGAGTCAGAATTTGTTTCTATACTTGGCCAAAGCGGTTGCGGAAAAACAACGCTTCTAAATATTATTGGAGGCCTTGATAGATATACAAGTGGAGATTTAATCATAAATGGAGTATCTACAAAAAAATATAAAGATAGAGACTGGGATACTTATAGAAATCATAAAATCGGTTTCATATTTCAAAGCTATAATTTGATAAGCCATCAATCAGTTTTAGCAAATGTTGAACTTGCTCTTACTATTAGTGGTATATCTAAAAAAGAAAGAAGAATAAGAGCAATAGATGCTTTAACAAAAGTTGGACTAAAAGAACAAATTAAGAAAAAACCTAATCAACTTTCTGGTGGCCAAATGCAAAGAGTTGCAATAGCAAGAGCACTTGTAAATAATCCAGATATTATTTTAGCAGATGAGCCGACAGGAGCACTTGATACAAAAACAAGTGTACAAGTTATGGATATATTAAGAGAAATATCTAAAGATAAATTAATTATTATGGTTACTCATAATCAGGATTTAGCAGAAGAGTATTCTAGTAGAATTATAAGAATATTGGATGGCGAAATAATTAGTGATTCAAACCCAATAAAAGATGATGAAATCATTAATGTTTCAGATGATACTAAGATAAGAAGGAGACAAAGAAAAGCATCAATGGGATTTTTGTCTGCTATTAGACTTAGTTTAAATAATTTACTTACAAAAAAAGCAAGAACAATATTAGTATCTTTTGCAGGTTCAATTGGTATTATAGGAATAGCGCTAATACTTGCATTGTCTACAGGTTTTCAAGAATATATAGATAAAATTCAAGAAGATACATTGTCATCATATCCATTGACAGTTACTTCTGAATCAGCAGATATTACATCAATGTTATTATCTATGGTAGGAAGCAACGATTATACTAGAACAGGTGAACCTAAAGTAATAGAAGAACAATATATTACTAACATGTTTTCAAATATAAAAGAAAATGATTTAAAAACATTCAAAAACTATATCGAAAAAAATAAAGACAAGATAAAAGATGATGTTACAGATATAGAATATTCATATAGTGTAACACCAATTATTTATACAATAGATAGTAAAAACAAATTAGCAAAATTGAATCCTAGTCAAATGATGTCATCTATTTATAGTGCAAGTGCCATGAGTATGTTTGCATCAACTTCTGGAGTATTTAATCAACTAGTAGATAATAAAGAAGAAATGGAAAAATCATATGATGTTTTAGCTGGAAAATGGCCAACAAATTATGATGAAGTAATAATTGCTTTGTCTACACCTGAAAAAATATCAGACTTTTTATTATATTCATTAGGACTTCGTGATACAGAAGAATTAAATGATATTATGAAAAAAATAATGTCAGGTGAAAAAGTTGATATTACAAATGAACCAATGGAACTTACTTATGATGAACTTATGAATATAGATTTAAGATTGATAGAAGCTAGTGATACTTATAAATATAATAGTAAATATAAGATTTATGAAGATATGTCAGATGATGATAAATATATGAAAAATCTTTATGAAAACGCAACAAAACTTAAAGTTGTTGGTATTATTGCACCAAAAGAAGATGTAGATACAACACTGCTTGGAGTTTGCTATACTTCAGATCTTGTAAAACACATTATTGGTGTTGCAAAAGAATCTGAAGTAGTTCAAAAACAATTATTAAACAAAAACATTAATGTATTTACTAACAAAGACTTTGATGCTGACGAAAAACAATCAACATTAGATTTTGAAGATATGATATCAATTGATAAAGATAAATTATCTAGTGCATTTGGTGGTAATATAAATGAGGAGGATATAAAGAATCTTACAACAGGTTATATTGAAGACATATCAAAAGAAATAACTGCAGATACAGAAGCACCAAGTAAGATGTTTTTAAACAACTTAACAAAATTTGCAAAAGAAATTTTAACAAATTATATTGCAAATCCAAAAGAAAGTGTTCCTAATCCATTAGACCCTACACAAAAATTTGCAATCATCCATTTAAATGATGCGCAAGGGATAGTAGATATTTATATGGAAAAAGATGAAGTAAAGTCAGCTTTATCTGAGATGGAATCTAATTATGTAATACCATCAGATGTATTTAAAACAACATATTCACAATTTTTAGTGGGATTAATTCAAGGATATGTAAGCACATATTATGCCACAGATCAAAGTATGACTACAGATCCTGAAAATCCAGCAGCTTTAATAATGAATGAAGCAATAGAACCAACAGTAAAAGCATTTAGCGAGCAGGCTTTAGTTATTGGCACTGCAAATACAATGGCTCAAAAGATGTTGGAAGCTAAAATGCAAAAGTCAATTTTAACAAAAGTTGGAGAATTGACGGCGGAATTAATGACTAAAATGGGAAATGCATTTAAAGTAGATCAAAATGCAATCGCTTCTGCGTTTAAGTTTAATTTAACTGAAGAGGAACTTCAAAGAATAATGAATGCAATGCTTGCAGGAGATACTACTGCCACGCAGAAATCTAATTTAATATCCTTAGGATATCAAGATTTAGAAGAGCCAACTTCAATTGCTTTTTTCTTTAGCAGTTTTGAAGGAAAAGAAAGATTTTTGGATTTTATACAAAAATACAATGATATTGCAGAAGCAAATGGTGAAGAAAATAAAGTAATACAATATACAGACGCTACAGGAATCTTAATGGGTTCAGTAAAAAAAATAGTGGATAGTGTAAGCTATGTATTAATTGCGTTTGTATCAATATCATTAGTCGTTTCTTCTATAATGATTGGAATTATAACATATATTTCAGTATTAGAAAGAACAAAAGAAATTGGTATTTTAAGAGCAATAGGAGCGTCAAAAAGAAATATTTCTTCAATATTTAATGCAGAGACTTTAATTATAGGTCTTTTATCTGGACTTATAGGAATAGGCATTTCATTAGGATTAATTATAATTATTAATGATTTAATTCATAAGATAACAGAAAATTATAATTTAAATGCTGTATTACCAGTAGAGTCTGCAACGTCATTAGTAATATTAAGTGTTATTCTAACATTAATAGGTGGATTAATTCCATCAAGGTTAGCAAGCAAACGTGATCCAGTTATTGCATTAAGAACAGAATAATTATAATAGAAAATCTTCAAGAAATTGAAGATTTTTTCTTGCTTATTAAAAAATACCGTGCTATAATAAATTCACTCTATCCTAGCTCGGGAGTAATAATTGAGCACGTAACATTTTTTCCAAATTGCGACTGCAAGGGAGGAGTGATCATGAGTTTCTTAAATTGGATTTGTGGTCTGTTCAAGAGAAGTAAAGCGCCGGAAACTGCAATTTACGTAAAAACTCAAGAACAAGCAGATGCTATCAATGGCTTCTTCGATATGGCAGATGATGTCTTCATGAAAATTGTCAAACTCTCAGAACCTTCTTACGGACGGGTTGTAACTTTTGAGTTTGATATGTCTAATCCAGAGAGTCAAAAAATGATTGGCTACCTTAAAACAATATCCGAATTCAATGGAAATGGATATGCAGACATCAAGGTCGGCGAGCACTATGTTACTTTGGAATTCCAAACATTTGAAGATGCTGAAGCATTAAGACAACCATTTGTCCTGCTCGATAAACTGAATAAAGAAAGAGCAGAAAATAAATCGAAAAGAGTAGCTGTTGAAAAAGAATCATGATAAAAAAGGGGTGTAGCAGGGTGTTGCTGCACCCCTTAAAAATAAAAAAATATTGAAATAATGGCGAAAAAATGGTAAAATATATAATAGGGGAAATTGTGAATAGTAATTAATACTCTTAGTAAATACTATAGGTATAGAAGGAATTATTTTATGGAAAATAATAATGAAAGCTTAACACCAGAAGTTTCAAGAGAATCAGAAAAAAATAAAGGAAGAGAAATGGCAAATAAGGCAGCTAACAAAGCTGCAGATAAAGGAAAACAACTGCTTAAAAAAGCTGGTAAAAAAGGTGCTGCTAAAGGTAAATTGGCAGCAGCTGCTGGTCCAGTTATTTTTTGGGCGGTTGTTATTATTGTTATAATAATTATTTTAATAGGAATTATTATGTTTTTTGCTACCATGCCAGGAATGGTTATGGATAAATTAAAACAAATATTTAAAATGTTAGGTAATTATCTTGCTGCATTTTTTGGTGCTGATACAACACAACAAATTGATGATAAACAAATATATCAAACACTAGATTATCTAGAAGATATGGGGTATGACTTAAAAGGATATGGATTTTTAACTGATTATTATGATTTATCAGATGCAGATGATGTAAAAAGTATTAGAGAAGATTTAAGTTTAGACAAGAAAAAACCAATTAAAGATGCATTAAGTGAAGCTGGTTATAAATATGACAAAAAAATTGGTGCTATTAGAGATACAGACAATCATATAGAACTTGCTGAATCAGATTTTATTTTTACATATATTACTTCTGATAACTATGTGTATACTTTAAAGAATACTAATGTTGCGACACAAAATGAAGCTAAAAATATATTCGAAAAAGCTATTGCTGCAATTACATCATTTGTTACAAAACTATTTGCACCACTAATGGATATTATTGGTGCTACAGATGGAATTGTTGATACTTGGGGTAGAGGCTTAATAGTAGCATGGTATGAAAAAGGTAATCAGTTTGGAGTAAAAGGAGATATAGTTAATACAAATAACTGGGCAAATCACGATACTGTAAAAATAAATATGGAAAATAAGACACTAGTTTTAGCTAAAAATGGATGGTTTTCAAGTAATTCACCTATGACATATTCATTAGATGGTTGGACAGGAAGATATGGAATGCCACTTGAATTTCTACTATCTGTTCATGTTGCTACAATGATGCCTGATTTATCGTATAACATGGCAACATATTTTGATACAAATGTAAATATGTATTTACATAGAGTTGATGGAAAAATAAATGTATTATATAAAACAGGCCAAGATAGTGAAGGTGAGGATATTTATGTAGATATATCTAAACTTGGTAACATGAACGATTCAGAAAAAATTCGCTGGTGTGTATCACAAAAAATATTAAGCAAAGATGAACCAGCAATTGTAATATATAATCAAGACGTTTATTATTATGAAGAAGGTTATCATGATGGAGTAACAGGTTGGTTTGATGCTTTTCCATCACCAATAAATGGTAAATATTACAAAGCACATCTTACTCATAAAGACTTATTTGATAAGAATGGAAATAAGGTACCAGATGATCAAAAATCTAGTATAGATGATAATGTAATATTAATGACTAAAATTTCTAACAAAGACAAATATTATATGGTAGAAAAAGAAACAAGACCAAGTGGAAAAGCTGGTGCTGTTGCATATAGTTCTTATATAGATGAACAATTACCAGAAAGTAATAGAATTAAAACTAAAATGCTAAAAATACTTAATGCATCAAAGAATATTCCTAAAGAAAATTATGAAACATATGTGCCATACATAGCAGATATTGTAAAACACTGGTATAGAGATGTATACTTTATAGTTAATACAAAATCAGAAGACTATAGAAGTTCAGCTTTAAGATTTGTAAAAAATGATTATGATTATGAAGCTATTTTTAAAGAAAGATGGACTTTATACGAGGTATATGACAAAGATGATATAAGTAAGATAGATGAAAAATACAAAGATTTATTTGGCGAATTTAAGTTATATGTAATTAGTGAAAATGGTATATATTATAGATCTAGTAAGATTCTTGGAATTCATCTTCTACCATTACCAGAAAAACTACAAAATAATGATAAAATTATTCCAGACACTGATGATACAGGACTATATATATATTTAGGAACAAAAGAAGATGCAGAAACAGAGGGAATAATAGTAACTAAAAAGGCAGTAACATTTGGAATAGATGAAAAAGATACATTGACAGATATAGGATGGGATACCCTATCAAATAATGGTTCTATATGGTCAGCATATAAGCCAAAAAGCGGCAGATCTTCATCTAAATCTACAGGTGGAATAAAAGAAGCTTATACAAAAAAACAAAAAGAAGAAGATAAAAATAATCCATATAAAGAAGATATGTATGTTGAAATAAAAATTAATTTTGATATCACACAAGAAGGTGAAGGATTAAGAACAGAAACAAATCCAACTATCAAAAAAATGTTTTTGAATAATACATATTTTAGATATGATGGTACTGAAAGAACTGCTGAAATAATAACTGCACTAAGAAATAAAATAACATCTTCATTAAAAGCAAGTACCGGAAAAGATGGTATAAAATATGGACCGTTAAATGAGTTCTACTTATATTATCCTGATAAAAATAGTCTTCCTGTCACCACAGATGTTACAGAGTATTCATACAATGCTGTGCAATTGAATTTAGATGGATATACTAGTATGGATTTGGATAATATAAAGAAAATTACAGATGAGAATGGAAAAGAAAAATATGTAAATACAAAAAAAGATAATGAAGAAGTTAAAATTTATAATGTAAAAGACTATTCAGGTCAAGTATCAATAAACCAAGACTCATTAAATGCATTTACTATGTTGGAAAATACTCATACATTAGATGCAGATTATATATATAGAGATTTTAAAGAACTAATAGTAGAACTTGGATATTTTACAAAACAAGAATTAACAGATGAAATTCCAAAATTATTAGCTTTCCCTATACCAAATATAGGATCTTGTAATTATCCTGAAAGATCTATAGATAAAGTCGAAGGTGAATATGGTACACTAATTCATTCTAGAGGAGATATATATGCAGATCAAAAATTAGAAGATCAATTAAAAGAATCAGAAGGATATACTGATGAGGAGAAGAAATTCAATTCAGAAGGAGGTACTAGAACTACTTTTCGTGAAATACTTACTGATATGATGGGAAAAAGAATTGTAGATGAAGACATAGATTTTGAAGAATTAGGAATAGATTCTGTAACAGATACTGGAATTACAATAAATCAGAATGCTTTAATTAATGTTGCAAGAGCAGTAGGTGCTGGTAGAAAGAGTGTAGGAGGAGGAAAAACTCATTCTGTAACTACAATTACCGGAGAAACTATTACATTTAAGAATGTTATAGCATGTAAAAATCCAGTAACAGTTCCTGCAAGAGTAACATTAGATCATTATATTGAAACACTTTTTGAAATGTGTAATTACATGAATGAAGTAGGATATGATTATTGTGTTGTACATGATTGTATAACTGATGGTTGCGATTTAGATTGTAGTGTATGTAAAGATTCACCTACAGACCCCAATAAATGTATAGCACGTGATAAAAACGGAAATGAAACAGAGATGGAAAAATCTAAAATATTTAAAAATAGAAATGATTATCCAGGATGTTGTTGTGCAAAAATTCAATGTAAGCACGTTGTTTTGGGAAACTATCATGAACATGATGAGAGAAATCATGTAACAAAACATGGACAACAAGGATCATTTTTTAGATCATTAAAAGGAGATGCAACAAAAGGAATTCAATATACAAGAAATGTTTGTTGTTCATTATTAGTAACATGGTCTTTACAAAATGTTGGCTGTTTAGGAGAAGGACAATTCCAAACAAAAGAATTGTATGAAGAATGGGGAGCTGAAATAATAGAATATGGAGAACCATTAAAAAGAGGAGACATATTGATGTATACTTCTCATACAGATGTATATGGCGGTATATGGGAAGATGGAAGGCCTTTCAAATTCAATGGAGGACATCCAGTTCAGAAAAATTCAACAGCAGGAACAGGTGCTTCTTCTATAAATGTATTTGAACCAGATGAAAATGGTTGGCCATTACCTGATGATTTAAATACACCAGAATATGCTATAAGATTACCTTGGCTTGAAAGCAAAGAAGGAATTTATGAAGGATATGATGGAAATGAAGAAGTTGTTTCTCCAGTAACAGGTATTCTATTAGAATATGGTACTTATAATTCAGATCCTAATAATGAAGATATAGACTCAATTACGGGAGAAGCATATAGAGTTAATGTAGACTTAAAATATAATGCTTCAAAAGAAATATTAAACAAAGAAAAAGAAGAAAACGATGAAATTCCTAGTGAAGAAGAACCTAAAATTGTTTCAGATAGTGTAGGATATGCTAAAATTTTAGTATTAGATACTGAATATTATAAGAACCTGGAACAGTCGACTGACAGTAGGTGGAAAAAAGAGAGTCTGGTTACCGAAAATGGAAAATATTTAGAACAACTGATAGATGATGATAAAAGTCTTGCTGATGAGAAACTAAATAGTGATAAAGATGAAATACGATGGCCAGATTTAGATCAAACTATTTATGGATATAAGGAGTTTGCTGAGAGGTATGAAGCAGCAGGAATTGCTGGACATATTGTATTTATAGATGGATTCATATGTGAAGCTCCTGACACAAAACTTCCTACAGGCATAGGAACAGCTCAAGAAATACCTTACGGCGACGATTCAACAGGAGAGCGTAGAAGAGATAATACATATCACATTGATGGAAACATTGATGAAGGAATTAGTTTTAAGGCTGTTACTCAAGATAATTTTATGGATGAGCAATTAAAAGCATCTTATGTAGAACCTAAAGAATATAAATTAGCTAGTTTAAAGGCAACTAATAAATTAATTGCTGAAAATCAAGTTATGGCAGAAGCAGCATCATCATTATATTTAGATAGCGTTACATCATTAAATGGTGAAGAATTAATTTATATCAAAGAAGGTACTGTTATTGGAAGAACAATGACAGATAGAGAATTACTTATGACAGACCAAGAATTAGTAGCTTCAGGAAAAGATAAGAAAATTAGAGAACAAGATACAGGTACATATGTTGAAAATAGATTATTCACAACTGGTACAGATTTAGAAGCTAGAGACAAAGTAATAGGCAACTATATAAGAGTAATTATGAGAGATCAAGATACAACTCCTGTAGAAGATGTAGAAGATTATATGAAATTAGATGATGTTGAAATAATACCTGATGATGTGTTATTTATGGCTGGTGTAATAACAGCAGAAGCAGGAGGATTGACTAACAAGAAAACAGGTGATATGAGATGGAATACTGATGGAGCAGTTGCATGTGCATTAGCAATAAAGAATAGACTAGAAAGCTCTAAGTATCCAAATACACTTGCAGAAGTTTTAACACAGGAAGAAGCATACACATCTGTTAGAAAAGACCCTTCAAAATGTACTGGATGGATTTATTATGGAGAATTAATTTCATTAAAAGTAAATGATGTAAAATATTATGTATCTAAACCATCAGAATCTGCTATAGCTATTGCTAAAACAATATATGAAGGTGATAAAAACAATGCTTATAAAAAGATAAAAGCACTTGTTAAAGATAGAACATCATGGAGATGCTTTACAGCTGGAGGAGGAGATCTTTCAGATGTGATTCGTATTCCAAAAGAAGAATTAACATATTCAAATTACTATGGAAAATAAATAAAAAAAATAAGCGTGTAAAGATTACACGCTTATTTTTTATTTATTCAAATAAAACTGATTATGCTGATATAATTTTTCTTGAACTCCATTTAGTGCTTCTCCAAATCTTTGAAAATGAACGACTTCTCTTTCTCTTAAATATCTTAAAACATTTACTACATCAGGATCATCTTTAGATAGATCAATTAATTTTTCATAAGTTGCTCTTGCTTTTTGCTCTGCCGCTAAATCTTCTGTTAAATCTGCAACTGGATCACCTTTTACAGCCAAACTTACTGCATTATAAGGAAGACCTGCAGCGGATTGAGGATAAACACCTAAACCGTGATCAGTATAATAAACATCTAAACCTGCTCTTTTAATTTCTTCAATAGATAATCCTTCTGTTAGTTGATGAACCAAAGTGCCAACCATTTCTAAATGAGCTAATTCCTCAGTGCCTATGTCATTTAGTATTGCTTTTGAGTTTTTATCAGGCATACCAAATCTTTGTGATAAATAACGAAGAGATGCACTAAGTTCACCATCAGGACCACCATATTGTGATACTATAACTTTTGCGAGTTCTGGGTTCCTATGTTTTATATCGATAGGAAATTGTAAGTTTTTTACATAATAATACATTAATTTACACTCCTTTCCCAAGGCCATGGCTCCTTGCTCCAAGCCCAGCTGTTAGAATTTTCTTGTGAAGTAAAATTAATTGTTAAAGGTCCATATAATTCTTCGTATTTTTTATTTAACATATCAAGTTTTCCTGCATACTGACTATGCAAAGAAATTGCCCTAATATCATTCGGATGGGTATCTAAATAAAGGACTAAATCATTAATTGCAAAATTATAAGACATAATTTCTCTTTGCAAAGAATTTTTATCATTATTACATTCTTCCATTATTTTTACCTCCTCTAATTTTTAAATATTCTATGAAATCCATTGATTGACCAGGATTATATATACTAACAAGTTCTGGAAAAATAGTTCCATTTTTTAATCCTATATCAGGAGCAAAAGTTTTTTTCATGAATTGATTTGGAGTATAAGCATGACCATATAAATAATTTGATGGAAATACATTATAGTTATTCATGTTATTACAGTTATTCATATATTGTTCCTCCTTTCAATATTTATAATATATAATATGATATTTACATAAAAAGTTGAATTCTATTGACTGATGAGAGAACATTTTATATAATCTAGTTGTATGATACGGTAAAAAATTTATTAAAAATGTTGATTTTTAAAATACTATATGTTAAACTATAATAGTTAAAACGGAAGAAAGTTGGAGGTTATTTACTTATGGAAATAGTAAAATATGTATTAATGGCAATATATGCAATAGTTTGCTTGGTTTTAATCTTTTTAGTATTAAAGCAAAATCAAGGAGAAGGTGGAGCTTCAAGTACTATTGTTGGTGCCTCTGCAAATAATTTTTATGAGAAGAATAAAGGTAAAACAAGAGAAGGAAAAATGAAAAGAGCAACAATTATTTTAATGGTTGTATTTGCTGTTTTAACATTAACTTTAGATATTTTATATCTTGTTTAATATTATAAAATTATAGGCAGTATTAACATACTGCCTTTTTATTTTGTAAGAACTTAAGGAGAAAAATGAGTAAAAAGAATTTAAAAAAGAATAGAATAGAAGGAATATATAGGGCTAGCGAAAAAGGCTTTGGTTTTGTTGAAATAGAAGGACAAGATGAAGATTTATTCATTCCAGCAAAAATGGTAAATGGAGCTATAAATGGTGATACTGTTCGTGTTGTAATTGAGAAACCCAAATTAGAAGATAGAAGAGCAGAAGGTAAAATTATAAAAATAATAAAACACGAAAAAGTTACAGTCGTTGGAATTTTTCAAAAATCAAAAAATTTTGGATTTGTAGTTCCAGATGATAAAAAGTTTGGTACTGACATTTTTATTTCAAAGAATAAAACTAAAAATGCAAAAAACAAAGATAAAGTAATAGTAAAAATTTTAAGATACCCAGAAAAAGGTAAAAATGCTGAAGGAGAAATAATAGAAATACTTGGTAATATTGATCAAGCAGGAATTGATATGCTCTCTGTAATCAAAGAGTATGAACTTCCAAATGAATTTCCGGAATTTGTTGTGAAAGAAGCAAAAGCAATTCCACAACAGATAGATGAAAATGATATAAAAAATAGAAAAGACTTAAGAAAAGATACAATTTTTACGATTGATGGAGAAGATGCAAAAGATTTAGATGATGCAGTTAGTGTTAGAAAAAAAGAAGACGGAAATTATATATTAGATGTACATATAGCAGATGTTAGTTATTACGTAAAAGAAGATCAAAAATTAGATAAAGAAGCAATTAAAAGAGGAACAAGTGTATATATGTTTGACAGAGTAATACCAATGCTTCCTTTTGAACTTTCAAATGGAATATGTAGTTTAAATGCTGGAACAGATAGATTTGCATTATCTTGTTCAATGGAGATTAATTCTTCAGGACAAGTAGTGTCTTCAGATGTGTATAAATCTATAATAAATGTCACAGAAAGAATGAGCTATACTGATGTTAATAAAATATTAAATAACCTTGATGAAAAGATATCTTCAAGGTATTCTAAGTATATAGATAATTTTAAATTAATGGAAGAATTGGCACACATCTTAAAAAATAGAAGAATAATGCAAGGATATTTAAATTTAGATATTCCGGAAAGTAAAATTACTCTTGATGAAAATGGTAAGGCGATAGATGTAAGAAAATACGAAATTACTTTTGCAAATGAAATAATAGAACAGTTTATGCTTACAGCAAATGAGACTATAGCAGAAAAGTTCTATTGGTTAGAAGCACCATTCATTTATAGAGTTCATGAGGAACCAGATTATGACAAGATACAAGAAACTAACAAATTTCTGTTTAATATTGGTGAAAAAATAAAAGTAACAAAAGATAAAATTAAACCAAAAGCATTTAGTGAGGTATTAGATAAATTAAAAGATACTGAATATGAGAAAGTTATTTCTACTCTAATATTAAGAACACTAAAACTAGCAAGATATGAAAATGAAAATAAAGGACATTTTGGTATTGCAAGTAAATACTATTGCCATTTTACATCACCAATTAGAAGATATCCAGATTTGTTTATACATAGAGTAATTTCTGAATATATAAATAACAACTATGTATTAAGTGAAGAAAGAATCGAAGAATTAGAAAATAAAGCCAAAAAATGTGCAGACAGTTCTTCTGAAAGAGAGAAAATTGCTACAAAAGCAGAAAGAGAAGCTGAAGATATTAAGAAAGCTGAATATATGGAAGACAAAATTGGAAATGAATATGATGGAATAGTATCTTCAATTACAAATTTTGGTATGTTTGTAGAGCTAGATAATACTGTTGAGGGTCTAATTAGATTTGAGAATATGGGAAATGAATATTTTATTTATAATGAAGACAGAAAAACTTTAACAGGAGAAAAAACTTGTAAAACATTTAAGATTGGTGACAAAGTGAAAATAAAAGTGATTGATGCAAATAAACAATTAAAAAAGATTGCTTTTGAACTTATATAATTGTAAATAAAGGCCCGAAAAATATTGAAAAAATAGCTTAAAAATGCTATAATTAATATAGAGTGTGCAAATATTTAAATGATTATAAATATAATTTTTTAAGGGGCAAAAATGGAAGATAATTCAAACATAACAGAAGCAAAAAATAATAAAATTGTTGAAAAAACTAAAAAGAAAATAAAAGGAAAATTTTTAAATAAAAAATCAGATGTTAAATCAAAGTTGGCTACAATAGCAGGACCAATTATTTTTTGGACAGTTGTTGTTATTTGTGTTTTAATTATTCTTATAGGAATAATTATGTTTTTAGCAACAATGCCAGGAATGGCAGTTCAAAAATTAAAAAAGATTTTTAATGATCTTGGTAACTATGTAGCTGCTTTTTTTGGCGCTGATACGACTAAACAAATAAGCTCAGAACAAATATTTAACACATTAGATTACATAGAAGATATGGGATATGATTTAAAAGGATTTGGCTTTTTAACAGATTACTATACTCAAGCAGATAAATCTAGCATAATAGACGAGTTATCTGATGAATACAAGTCAGATTATGTTATTGATGAGAAATTGGGAGTAGTTAGAAGTGAGTCAACTAATAAAATTATATTAGCTAAATCAAATTTCATTTTTACATATATTTGTTCAGACAATTATATTTATACACTTAAAAATACCAATTTAGTTACTCAAACAGGAGAAGGAGGTTTCTTAGGATTCCTACAATCTATATTTAATGGAGCATTAGCATTAATATACAAATTAGCAAACTTCTTGTTTGGTGGACTAAATGATTTACTAGGAATTACAGATGCTGCACAAGATGCTTGGGGTAGAGGATTAATAAGTATTCACAAACAAGATGGTACAAATATTGGTGTAGATGGTGGATTACATAATGGTAATGGAATTACTATTGATACAGACAAAAAAATGTTAGTTATAAGAGCAGATGGAAAGAAGCCAGCAAGCTACAGTTTAGATGGATGGACAGGAAGATATGGTATGCCATTAGAATTTTTACTTACTGTTCATGTTTCAACTATGATGCCAGATTTAGCATATGATATGGCAACATCATTTTCTACAGTAGTAAATGTTTATTTAAATCCAATAAAATTAAACACAGAATACCAACCATATATTGCAGATGTAAGAAATCATTGGTATAGAGATGTGTATTATGTTATTGTGCCAGAAAAATTTCAAGAGACAGGTAGAAATATAGTTGATTATGATTATGATTATCAAGTTAAATATGCTGAAAGATGGTCTTTATATGAAACATATTCTAAAGATGATTATAATGAAGTATATAAAGATTATGCTAAACAAAATTATGGTGAATTTAAATTATTCATTATAAATAATGATGGTAAATATTTAACAGATGATGATATTGGTGATTTAAAAGATAATCCTAAAGTAGAAAAAGATGTTAAAAATGGATATATATATTTAGGCACTAAACAAGAAGCTAATGACGAAGGAATAGTTGTTAGTAAAAGATCAGTTACTTTAAATTTAGATGAAGAAACATTTAAGGACCTTGGTTGGAATAATGTTGGTGAAAGATGGCTTGCTTACACAAGTGTTCCTTTGTGGGATGGAGACATTAAGCAAGTTGGAGAAGGCTTAAGAACAGAAACTAATCCAACTATTAAGAAAATGTTCTTAATAAATACATATTTTAGATATGATGGTTCTCAAAATACTGCAGAAATAATTACAGCTCTTAGAAAGAGAGTCAAAGATGATTATTTAGGGAATAAAACAAATGAATATGGAGCTTTAAATGCATTAATTACTTCAGGTTACGACCTTGTAGATGGTTTTAAAGTACCTAAGACATTCGATTTTACAGAAACAGATGGATTTGATAGAAAATATACAGCAACAGAATTAGGCTTAGGTAATGATTATAGAATAACTACTAAGAATGACAAAGGAGAAGAAGTAAGAATAGATAAAGAATATTCAGTATCAGATTATGTTGGACAAGTTTCACTAAATCAAGATTCTTTAAATGCATTTACAATGCTTGAAAATATGCATACACTTGATGCTGACTTTATTTACAGAGATTATAAGGAATTAATTGTAGAACTAGGTTATTTTACAAAAGAGGAATTAACTGATGAAGTTCCTAGATTATTGGAATTTCCAGTTCCAGGAACACCTTCTGTAAATTATCCAGAGAGAAGTTTAGACAAGAGAGAAAGTCAATATGGAACAATGATACATTCTAAAGGTGATATCGATGCATTTGAAGATTATAATGAAACAAAAATATTAGATACAATTCCTTCTAAAATTGCAATTAAATCTCCTGAAAGAACAAGAAATGGATATTATAGAAGAAAACAAGGAAAAGGAGCAGCTCCAGGAGATATGTTTATTATTCCTGTTGAACCTACTGCATATAAACTAAATGGAACAAATGACGATGTTGCAGAAACTGCTAAAACTATATGGAAACAAATGGCTAGTGTTACTGATGGAGTTGCATATTCAAATGGTAGTTCGAATTTTGCAGCTACATTTAAAGAATCACTAGAAAAAACTGATAAACGTAGTGTTTGTGATGGAGTTTTCGTTAGTTGGGTATTCAAGAGTTTAGGTATAGATGTAGATGGAATTTTGGAAAAAACAAGAGGTGTTTGGACAAGTCCTCATGACTTATCTAGACTATGCATAGAACAATTAGGAGCTGAAATAATATTTAATTATCGAGATTTACAACCAGGTGATGTAATGGCAACTATATGGGATGATAATGAATATAAAGACGATAATGGAAATTCATATAAAATTGATACTATACAAAAAATTAGTATATTAGGTGAAGAACAACTTGATGGATCATTTTTAGTATATAGTGGAAGTGATTTACCTAATATTGGAGATACAAAAACAAGCTTAGTATTAGATGAAGATACTTTCAATAATTATTCTTTATGCTTTGGACTTAGACTTGGAGATGATGCTTATAAAGGATATTTAGGAAATGAAATGGTAGTTTCTCCAGTTACTGGAATTTTATTAGAATATGGAACATATAATCCTTCTACTGTAGATAGTATTACAGAAGAACAATATAGACTTAATGTTGATTTAAAATATGGTCCAATAGCTTCTAATAAGAGTGTTGATAGTAAAAACGAACAATATTCAGGAAAATCTATTTCTGATGAAGTAGGATATGCTAAAATATTAGTTTTAAACAAAGAAAACTACTTATATTTGGAACAATCTACAGATAATATGTGGAATGAACATATAAAAAATAACGAAGCTACATATGTTTATGACAAAGAAAATTCTGAAGTAAAAGACAGAAGAGATAGCTTATTAGAAGATAACGGAAAATTTAGAGAAGAACTTATTGATGATTCTGATTCTACAGCTGAAGAAAAAGTTCTTGGAAGAGTTGGAAATTGGTCATTTAATGCAGAACCAAGATGGGATTATATGAGCCAAACAGTATATGGATATAAAGAATTTGTAGAAGATTACGAAAGTGCAGGAATTGCTGGATATATAGTATATATAGATGGATTTGTATGTGAAAAACCAGATGAGAATTTAAAGAAAACAAGTATAATGACACAGATTCCATATCAAGACAATTCAGATGGAAAAGAAAAAGCAAGAATATCAACTGATGATGTAACAGAAAATATGAAAGGAATAAGCTATAAACAAATTACAGAGAAAAATATTGCAGATCCTGCTACACGACTTCCAAATATGTACATAGAAGATGAAACATATGAATTAGCAAGTGAGAAAGCAACAAATAAACATGAAGCAGAAAAAATGATTAAGTATTTAGCTTCTACATCAGTATATTTAAATGGAGATATATATGATAAAGATGGAAAAGTTGATATTGATTCTTTAATATTTATTAAAGAAGGAACAATATTAGGAAGAACTATGACAGATAAAGAACTTCTAGAAAGTGGTCAAGTAAGGAAAGATAATTCATTAGGTTCTTATGAGGCAAATAGAGAAGGCTCTTTAAGTGGAGATCCAAATAAACATGATAAAATAATTGGAAATTATATAAGAGTAATAATGAGAGATTTAGACAAAACTCCTGTTGAAAATATTGAAAACTATTATAAATTAGGAGCTAAAGAACCATATGATTGGTTTGCAATACTATTTTGGGTTCCATATGAAAGTGATGGAGTTGATGTTCCAATGGGAGGACCTGAAAATATTTCAACATGTACTCCTGGAGAACTGGCGTCAGGAATTGCACAATGGACAGATCTTTTAGATCACTATCATGAAGGTAGAGATGGTAATGGTATAGGCTCAATGCTAAGAAGAATGGTAAAAGACGATTATGATTTATGTTGGCCACTAGAAGATGAAATGCGAAAGAGTAATGTAAAAAGATGGGAAGATTGCACAGGAGATAACATTCATCCAATTGGTGATTATAGATATTTAACTCATCAGTATTCTGTTAAAACAGGAGAAGAATTTGATGGAAAACAAGGATATTTTGATGTTTGTATAAAAGTTTCTCCAATGAGTCCAAATCATCCTTATGGATATGGATCATTAATTGATCCTAAAAAGGGTCCAACTGCAGACAATGTTAATCGTGACTGGTTAAAACATATATATTGTAGATGGGATGGACACTTAGATTTATATGAATATGCATGTGACAATATAGAAAAAAGTGATTTTCAAAAAAATCTAACAAAAGTATGCAATATGAATAGAGAAAAATTCTTTAAAATGCAGAGAGTACTTGCTAAAGAAGGTTTTCTTGATCCAATATTAGTAGAACATCCATGGCTTGAAGATAGACCACTTGCTGTACAAGGTGCACTACTACATACATTCTTGGGTGGAGATCAAGTGATGAGATGGTTAAACGAAAGTTTAACAAATGAAGAAATTTTAGAACATGTTAGACATTATATAGCAAATAGAAAATCAACTGCAGGTGAAGGTAATGGTGATGAGTCAGCTGGTCGTGCTTGGAATGAACCTGAAATTGCTTATGGCATATTAGATGGTAGACTATCAAAATATGTTGTAGAGAAATGGACAAGAAAATCATGCCCAAAGATATTAGAAGATGCTGGATTGAGATATTCACGTAAGTCTGGTGGTGAATTTAGCTTCCGTCAAAACTAAATAAAATAAAGATTCCTTATCATAAAGATAAGGAATTTTTGTTGCTTTTAAGGTATTTATAGATTGTATAAAAAAACGTTTTTTGATATAATATTCTAGATAAAAAAGAAGGAAAATAATAATATGGGAAACTCTATTTTTGAAAAATTAATTGCCAAAATGAATAGAAATAAAAATGCTACTGAAAAAGAAGAATTACAAAAATTGAAAGATATAAAAAAAGCTGTTCGAAGAGCTAAATCCATAGAAGAGCTTGAATTAGTACTTGATGCAATAAAAGATGCCAACATTATGACAGAAGAAGAAATCGAAAAATTAAAAAATAAAAAGAAAAAGAGACTGCAAAATCAAGGCTTTCTTGATAGAATAAGAGTTGATAATGATACTATTAATAGAATTATTCAAATTGGAAAAGAGTATAAGGAAAAGCAAAGAATTCAAGAAGTAAAAGAACAAATTAAAAACAGAGATGAAAGAGATTTTAATAGTAGTGGAATAAAAGACAAGGAAAAAGATAAATCAAAAGGTGAAAGAACTAGAAATAGTGGAGGACGTTCATTAGGAGGAAGATAGTTTGAATAAAAACGAAGAATATATAGTAGAAATAATAGATAATGGATTTCAAGGAGAAGGAATAGCAAAAATAGAAGGACTAACAGTATTTATACCAAATGCTATTATTGGAGAAAAAGCCAAAGTAAAAATATTAAAAGTTACTTCATCTCATGCATTTGGAAAAATAGAAGAAATTATAGAAAAATCACCATATAGAATAGAACCTGATTGCAATACTTATAATAGATGTGGAGGTTGTAATTTAAGACATATTGAATATGAAAAAACACTAGAATTAAAGAAAAATAGTGTTGAAAACACTTTGAGAAAAACACTAGGTAGAGATGTAAAAATAAACGAAATCTTAGGAATGGACAAACCATATTACTATAGGAATAAACTTCAATATCCAATAGGAATAAAAGATGATAATCCTGTAATTGGTGTATTTGCTGAAAGAACACATGAAATTATTCCTACTTCAAGTTGTAAAATTCAAAATGAACTTGCACAAAAAATTGCAAATGATATTTTTAAATTTATTAAGGAAAATCATATTTCTGTTTATAATGAAAAAACTTTACAAGGTAGTGTAAGACATATAGTAATAAGAGTTGGAGTTAAAACAAATGAGGCAATGGTTACAATTGTTTCTAATACCGAAAAGTTAGAAAAAGAAAATGAATTGGTAGAATATTTAGTAAATAAATATCCTGAAATAAAAACGATTGTAAAGAATATTAACACTAAAAATACAAATGTTATTTTAGGAAAAGAGAATATGACATTATTTGGAAATGGTTATATTTATGATTACTTAGGTAATAAAAAATTTAAAATTTCACCAATGTCTTTTTATCAAGTAAATCCTATCCAAACAGAGAAACTATATAATAAAGCTATAGAATATGCAAATTTAAGTGGAAATGAAACAATTTTTGATTTATACTGTGGAATTGGTACTATTGGAATTTTTGCTTCTGATAAAGCAAAAAAACTATATGGCATAGAAACTATTCCAGAAGCTATTGAAGACGCTAAAGAAAATGCAAAAATAAACAAAATAGAAAATGCAGAGTTTTTTGTTGGAGATGTTGAAAAAACATTACCTGAATTTATTGAAAAAAATAATGTATCTGCTGAAGTGATTTTTATTGACCCACCAAGAAAGGGCTGCGATAAAACAGCATTAGATGCTATAATGAAAATTCAGCCACAGAGAATAGTTTATGTTAGTTGTAATCCAGCTACTTTAGCGAGAGATTTAAGAATATTAGAAGAAAATTATACCCTTACAAAGATAGCGATTTGCGATATGTTTCCTTGGACAAGCCATTGTGAGGTAATTTCAGTACTTAAATTAAAATAAAGGATGGAGTTAAATGAAAGTAAAAATTGCTAGTTATAATATAAGTGGAGGTTTCTATAATAGTGATGATAAAACTGAATACCTAGATAAAGAAAGAGCAGAAAATGTTGATGACAAAATGCTAGAGCAGATTATAGAAACAATTAATGATAAGGATATTGATGTAATCTGTTTTCAAGAAATAATTACCACAGAAAGAATAAAATATATACAGTCAATATGTAATAGAACGAATCTAAAGTATTATGAATTTTATGAACTAAGTGAGTGTAATATTGTAAAAGATACAAATTGCGGAATTGCAGTTCTTTCAAAATATCCAATGAAAATAGTACAAAGAGAATTCTTCCCAAATCCAGGCCTAACGAAAACAACAAGTTCAGGAAAAACATATTATTTATATGATAAAGGCTATATGATAGTTAGTTTAAATGTTAATAACAAAGAGATTAGTTTGCTAACTCATCATGGATTTCCATATGGAGTATTTAATTCTACAGCAGAAGAAAATATGGAAGTGTTTAAATTCTTTGATGATGCTATAGAAAGATATAACCCTGATATTATAACAGGTGATTTTAATGCAGAAAATTTTATGCCTTTAATGAAAAAAACAGATGATAAATATTTTAGAACTATTGATAATATAACAACTGTAGAAGGAAAGAAATTAGATGATATTTGTCTTCGAAAAAATAATAAATATTCAAGTGAAGTGTTAAGATTATTATCAGATCATTATATGATTATTACTGTTGTTGATTTGATATAAGCATATTAGAGAGGAAATAATTATGAAAATATTAGTAATATGTAGTAAAAAGTTTTATTCAAAAATAGAAGAAGTGAAACAAGAATTAGAAAAAAGAGGTAATGAAATATTTTTGCCAAATTGTTATGATGATCCAATGGCTGAACAAAAAGCTTGGGATTTAGGAATAGAAGAACATCAAAAATTTAAAGCGAAAATGTATAAACAAAGCGAAGATACAATATCAAACATGGATGCAGTTTTAGTATTAAATCTTGATAAAGAAAAAGATGGACAAGTATTTAAAAACTATATTGGTGGTGCAACATTTTTAGAAATGTACGATGCATTTAGGTTGGATAAAAAGATATTTTTGTATAACGATATTCCCGTTGGAATGTTATATGATGAAATAGAAGGTTTTGGTCCAATAGTTATAAATGGAGATTTAAACCTAATTAAATAAATTGATTTGACACTAACAATGATACAATCTTCAAATTAAAATATAGAAAAGAGAGTGATAATATGTCTAAAAAAATAGTTGCAATTGGCGGTGGAGAGAATGGTAGAATTAATAGTAAAGGTATTCAAAAACCATATGAAACAAAAGAAATAGACCAAGAAATCGTAAAACTATCTAATAAAGCACAACCTAACTTTTTATTTTTAGCTCATTCTCAAATACCTTTCGGAGAAGAATCTGAAAAAAATTATTATAATATAATGAAAAACATATATGAAAATCTTGGATGTAATACTAGATGGTTAAAAATAAGTGAATTAAGGGAAGATATAAATAAAGCAAAAGAAGATGTTGATTGGGCTGATATTATATATGAAGGTGGTGGAGCAACTGAACCCATGATTAATCTTTGGAAAGAAACTGGATTTGATGATGTGTTAAAAAAAGCATATGAATCCGGCAAAGTGATGTGTGGAATTTCGGCTGGAGCTATTTGTTGGTTTAATAGTGGTTATACAGATGATCCAAAATTAGTAGATGCAGAAGTTAATAGGATATATGCTTTAGATTTAATTGATGCCTATTTTACTCCACATTGCCAAAAAGAAGGAAAAATAAAAAAAGTTAGAAATAGTTTAAAATATATTAATAAAGTTGGTTTATTATTATCTAATTGTACAGCCATAGAAATAATAGATGATGAATATAGAATAATTAAAACTAAACCTATTGAAGAAATGTTTGAGCCATATGCATATAAAACATATTGGAGTAATGATGAAATGTTTGAAGAAGAGATTAATAATTTAAATGAATTCAAGCCATTAAATGAATTGTTAAGTAGAAATATTAAAGGAGAATAATATGAAACAAAAATATTTTACAACTTTTTATTTAGATAAAGAAAGAGATATTGTTGTAAAACTATATAAATCTAGTGAAGATGAATTAACATATATAATTGAGACTCCAAATCATAATACTGGAAATTTGATTACAAATTTCGCAAAGATGTGTGGAGTTGAGACAACATTAAATGAAAAGGGTTTAAAAATAATAACAGGCAGAATACCAGCAAGCATTAATGCACAAAATGAAGATGTATATATTTTTAGACTTGGTGGATATCGAGTTGCAAATATTTTTTCTGATAAAGGTGTTCAACTAAATGGTCAAGTACCAGCTATTTTAAAAACTTTAATGTCTCAAACAAAAGATTATAGACTACCAATAGAAAAAACAATAGTAAAATCATATATTTTAAAAAAATTAAAGTTCAAAACAGATTTGCATACACATATGAATGCAAATTTATCTCCAGATACTTTAATTGCACTAGGTATTAAACATCAAATAAGATATCCTTTATATTATATAAAAAAACTAGACTTAAAATTATCTGAAGAACAAAAAAAGAGAATATTGCGTCAAAGGCTTAAAGTAGCTGAAAAGTTTGAAAAATCAAATTTAGAAGGAAAATATTTAACTAGAAAAATTGATGACAATACATTTATCAATTTTGCAGATTTTATTTTAAATAATTTAGAGAATGCAAAAGATAATTTAGAAAAAATAAGAAGAAGCTTAGCTATTTTAAAAGACGGCCAAGCAGTCTTTACAAATCTGGAAAAACTATATTTATATAGGTACGTTTTTGCAAAAGGTACACCAAGTAAAAAGAAGCTAACCTTGGTACAAGAACTTGATAAGATAAAGAAAATACCCGTTCCAGAAATTAAAGAAGTAGCTATAAAGATGATTAAAGATCTTAGAAAAGATAGTGCTTTTAAAAATTATAATTTAAGAGAAGATAAGTTATTATGGATTGCAAGAGAATATCAAAAGCAAGGTATAGAATATGCTGAAATTGCCGACACAACGTTAGCTAAGCCAGGCCTTCCAGCAATAGAATTTTTAGAAGAAATTCATAAAGTTATGCCAGAAATTGAAAAGGAAACAGGAGTAAAATTAAGGTTTTTAGTTGCTATAAGAAGAATACCATTAACTATTATTAATGATACTGATAATAATACAGATTATTTAAGAGAAAGTTTAAATACGTTGAAAGCTGTATCAATCAGTCCATATGTTGTTGGATCTGATTTTGTTGGAGAAGAAGTAAATGATATTTCTGAATTAAGACCTATAATTAGAGAAATAGTTCATTTTGTGGGAACTGTTGATAGTGGATTTACAATTAGATTTCATGCTGGTGAAAATGATGGTTTGAGAGATAATGTTTTGAATTCAATAAGATGTGTAAAAGAATCATTGAGAAAAGGCCAAAAAATGCCAAGAGTAAGAATTGGTCATGGTGTTTATACTCCATCATTAGATTCAGAAGCAGGGCAACAACTAATTAAAGAGTTAAAAGAAACTGGTGCGGTAATGGAATTTCAACTTACATCAAATGTGAGATTAAACAATTTAAGTAAAATATCAAATCATCCATTAAAAAAATACTTGAAGAATGGAGTTAAATGTGTTCAAGGAACAGATGGATGTGGTTTATATGGAATAGATACAATTGATGAACAACTTGCACTTCAAAACTTACTTGGATTAAACGAAGAAGAAATTATGAAAATGAGACAAGTTGAAGACGAGATATTGGCACATAGACAAGTTTATTTTGAAGAACAATGTAAGAGATTTAAAAGAATATTGAATGGCAGAAAAATGAGAGATGTCTTTCTTGAACTTGAAGAACAATATGAAAATGAAAATAAAAACAAAAAAATAAAATGGAGATTAACAGATAGGGTTCGTTCAATAGATTACTTAGAAGAAATGATAAAACCATTACCTTTAAATAAAGTTCCTATTATAATAGCAGGAGGAAGTTTTAATTCAAGAGGAATGCTAACAAATACTGAAGAATCTGGAATTAGAATATTAAGAAAACTTGTAAAAGCAATTGATCCTGAAAAAGCTTATTTTGTTATTGGACATTCTATGAGAGCATATGAAAGAGAAGTTATAAAAATATGCAAAAAGATGTGTAAGAATATTGAAATTTATGCGATTATTCCAAGTATGATTAGAAAAGAAGTAAAAGAAAGAATTGCAAAATCTGGTATAACTGGAATTTCAATATCAATTGAAAGCGAAAGTTCGGGAATATATAAGAGTTTTAATTACGAATTATTTGAGAGAATAAAAACAATAGTTATTGCTTTTGATGGAAATTCTCCTGTGTCTAATTTAATACAAGAAGCTAAAAACGGAAAAGCAAAATCCAAAATATATGTAAATAGAAGTAATGAGAATCTTTCTCAAAAAGCTAACAATCTTGAAGGATATGTTGTACCATTTGAATTAGAGGATGATTTAGCAAAACTTATTATAGAAGATAATCCTGAAATTATTAAGTAAAATAGAAAGAGTAAAATCATGAATGAAATTATTTTTGTAACACACAATAAAGGAAAGATAGCTGCAGCAAATGAACAAATGAAAGATGTAAATTTTAAAGTATTCGAATATGATTTAGAAGAACCAAGAAGTGATGACGTAAAATATATATCAGAATATAAGGTTAAAGAAGCATATAAGCTAGTGAATAAGCCTTGTGTTTCAATGGATTCTGGTTTTTGGATAGATGCCATAAATGGTTTTCCTAGAGCTTTTGTTAATTTTTCTTTAGAAACCATAGGAATAGATGGAATTTTAAAATTAATGGAAGGAAAACAAAATAGAAATTGCAAATTTACAGAATGTTTTTCTTATTATGATGGTAAAGAATTAAGACAATTCATGGGAAAACATCCAGGAAAATTATCTGAAAAAGTGTTAGGAAATGATACTAAACAAAAATGGTCAGACTTATGGTATATTTTTATTCCAGAAGGAAGCGAAAAGACTTTAGCCCAAATGACTGATGAAGAAAGAAAAAATAGAAAAAGAATAAATAGTATAAATTCAATGGAAGAATTTGCTAAGTGGTACAAAAATAACCAATAAATTGTTTGAAAAATCGGTATAATGGTGGTATAATTAAATATGACTCTATGGCAATAATAAAACAGAAAGGAGAATTGGTATGACCGAGAAGAAGATTTTCGCCGGCAATACCCTCGATGAAGTTGCTGAAGAGTTTGCTAGTATCGTTTGTCAGACATATCAAAAAAGCATGCGGATGGCAATGGAACTAAGTATAGACGATTATGACGAATATTCTGGTATTGATAAGAAATTAATAACTCAACCAGAAATCGTATATGATCGGACATACAGAAGGATTCTGGATATCATGCGTGACCGAAGAGAGTATAAGTTACAGTTTTATAAGCATTATGGGTTATTTTATAGTTTCCACATCATTGTAATATCTGTAAATAGTGGCTTTTATCTTGATATTGACGAATATAACGATACTAAAAAAGCTATGGCAACTAACGTAGTATATGTCATCGATAGGTGGAGAAAAACGATTACGATGCAGTACTACACTTCGGCCGAAATGGGAAGACTTCCTTAAGGCTGAACAGGAATTCGTCGGACCTTGCGTCCGGCGGATTCTTTTTTTATCCCATACTTCGTTGACATAATCTAGTTTACGTGGTATAATTAAAGATGTTTGATTATATTTTATAGGATTTATCTTTTTACAAATGACATATAAAAATACTAATGAAAGAAAATTTAATATAAAGCGAGGTATTTAATATATGGAAGAAACACCTTTAGAACAAGAAAAAAAAGTTGTAAAAGGTAAAGCAAAATCAACAGCAATTCATGAGCAACTTGCTGAAACACTTAGATATATTTGCGAAAGAGAGGGATTCTCAACAGACACTTTTGAAAAGAAAGATACAGGAAATCTTTTCCCAAGAAATGTTATTGATATTACTGAAATGCGAGAAACAATAGGCTTTTTGAAAGATTATGCTAAAATTCAAACAGTAGCTAAACTTTTAAGTGATTCTGAAAGCCTAAGAGCAGATATAGCTAGTGCTAAAGCAAGCTTTTCTGAATTAATATTAGAAGCAGAAAAAACCCTTGGAGATGCTCAGCAGATGTCAACACAGTATCCAAAAAGAAAAGTTTCTTTAATGTACAATTATGGTGAAGAGTTTAGAGGTACAGCAGCTAAAGGTACTGCTGAAGCAAAAAAGAGAAAAGCTGATAAAATTAGAACAATTAAAAGTCAAATAAAAACATATAAAAGTAAAATAAGAGAATTAGAGTCATTAGAAAGAATTATTTCAAATCCTAAAAAAGTAATTGAAAGATTCTTTCCTGAAGAAGATTCAAAATTGCAAGAAGGTTATGGTAGATTAGTTTCTTTATGTGCACGTTCTATGAGAGAAGTAACATTTGAAAGAGATTTATTTGGTGAAGATGGCATATTTGAAAAAGATGGTCAAGGATATAAATTAAACGAAACAAAAGCAAGAAGATTTATATCTGTTTTAAAGTCTAAAAATGCTATTAAAACAGGAGCAGCATACGCAAAAGCTAATCAAAAATATTTAGATAAAAAATCAAAATATGATGATATTTCAGAAAAAATAAAAAATTACGATTTTGTTTTAAAAGTTTCGGATTCAGAAGAATTTAAAAAATTGATTGAAAAAGTAAACGGGATTTCTGAAATGTATGAAAAACTTTATGATGCTGAAGAAAGAGCAATGAGAGGAAATTTCTTTACAAGAACAGGAAATATAATTAAGCAAATGTTAGGAATGGTACCAATTACAAAAGTTCCAAAGAAAGTTTTGAAAATGAGAGAAGAAGTTGCCTCAAGAATTGATGAATTATTAAGTAATTCACAAGAAAATGACAAAACAAAAGATGCTTTAAGAGCATATTCAATACTTCGTAATGGTACACCAGTATATAATAGACATGACCCAACGGGATTAAAAACTATTTCACATGAATTAAGAATGAATGGCATTGAAAGATTAGGATTTTGTTTTGGAAAAATAGATCCTGAAGAAGTAAAACTAACTGCAACTATGTGGAAAAGTAGATTTGAAAGAGGTATAGTAACAGCAGAACAAGAAATGGAAAGTGCAAGAGCTGAGTCAGAATTACTATATAGTAAACTTTCAAAAAAAGCTAAAAGAATTCTTGAGACAGAAGGTGAAAGAGCAGTTATAGATTACGAAAATAAATATTATAGAACTCATGATGCTAAAGCAAAAAGACCTGCTGAATATGATAGAGAAGCATCTGCAGGTACAGCAGCAATCATACTTGAAAGTATATTAAAAAAGAAAAATATTTCATGGAACGATTTCTTTAGAATATATGGAGATGTTTTAGGGTCTCATACTTCAAGAGAAATAGAAGAAAATAATTTGAGTAGATTATTAACTGCAAAAGTTCAAAAACTAAGTAGCGGTATAACAGGAATGGTAACAGAAGGAAGAGAAACTCTAGAAGAAATAAGAAGAGATATTCCTATTACTGAAAGAACACCTGATGATATAAGATAATTTAGGAGGATGTTATATAATGGAAGAAAATTGGATAAAAATACTAATGGAATTAGAAGCGATAGAAGAAAGATTAAAATTAATAGAAGAAAAGAAAAACTCAGATTAGTCTGAGTTTTTCTTTTTTTATTGAAAAACAAGTAAATATATGATAAATTCTTATATAAATAGATGGGGCAGGAGAAGTAATATGGAAAGGGATAAGAAAATAATTAAAGTAAGCATATTAGGAATTTTTGTTAATGTAATTCTTGTAATTTTTAAAGCAATTGTTGGTATATTTGCTAATTCTATTGCGATTATATTAGATGCTGTAAATAATTTAAGTGATGCAATGTCATCTGTTATTACAATTATAGGAACAAAACTTTCTGGTAAAAGGCCTGATAAAAAACATCCATATGGATATGGAAGAATAGAATACTTTTCCTCTGTAATTATTGCTGTAATAGTTCTAATTGCTGGTTTAACTTCTCTTAAGGAATCTGTTTTAAAAATATTTAATCCAGAAGAAGCAGATTATTCAATTGCGACACTAGTAATTGTTATTGTTGCAATATTTGTTAAATTTTTCTTTGGAAAATATGTTAAAAGTCAAGGTGAGAAATTAAATTCAGGAAGTTTAATCGCAAGTGGTGCTGATAGTATGAATGACTCAGCAATATCATTATCAACTTTAGTTGCGGCAATTATAAGTATTGTTTGGCATATAAGTTTAGAAGGATATTTAGGTGTAATAATTTCAGTAATTATACTAAAATCTGCTATAGAAATGTTAAAAGATACAATAGATGATATGATTGGAGTTAGAGCTGATTCAGAATTAACTCAGAATTTAAGAGATACTATAAAATCATATGATAACATTCAAGGTGTTTATGATATAACAGTTCATAATTATGGACCCAACAAAATTATAGCAACAGCACATGTACAAGTTGATGATGATATGAATGCAAAAGAAATACATAGATTAACTAGAAGAATAACAATTGATATATATAGGAAACAAGGAATTATTTTAACACTGGGTATATATGCTTCAAATGATTCAAAAGAACATAAAGAAATAAAAGATTATGTTTATGAATTAATTAAAGAATATAAAAACATTATTCAGATACACGGATTTTACGTAGATGAAGAATATAAATTAATTTCATTTGATTTAATATTTAATTTTGATGAGACAGAGCCAGAAAAAACTGTTTCAGAAATTAGTAATAAATTGAAAGAGAAATATTCGGATTATAATTTTAATGTTATTCTTGATACAGATTTTAGTGATTAGGAGGAATAAGTATGAATGAAATAAAATGTCCAAATTGTGGTAAAGTTTTTAAAATAGACGAGAATGCTTATGAATCAATAATAAAGCAAGTTAGAGATCACGAATTTGAAAAAGAAATAAAAATTAGAGAAGAACAGTATAAAGTAGACAAAGAAAATGCTGTAAAACTAACAGAAGCAAATATTGAAAAAAAATTGACAGATGAGTTAAATAAAAAGAATTTAGAATTAAGTGAACTAAAAAATGAATTGAAGTTAAAAAATACAGAAAATGAGCTTGCAATAAAAAAAGCAATAACAGAAAAAGAAAAAACAATTGATTCATTAACAAATCAACTAGAATTAGATAAAAAAGAATTTAAACTTAAAGAGAACAACTTGAAAGAAAGCTATGAAGAAAAATTAAAAGATAAAGAAGAACAAATAGCTTATTATAAAGATTTCAAAGCAAAACAATCAACCAAAATGGTTGGTGAATCATTAGAGCAACATTGTAGTACAGAATTTAATAAGTTAAGACCATTATTTAGAAATGCTTATTTTGAAAAAGATAATGATGCAAGAACAGGTTCTAAAGGAGATTTTATTTTTAGAGATTATGATGACGAAGGAACTGAGATAGTATCAATTATGTTTGAAATGAAAAATGAAGCAGATGAAACGGCAACAAAACATAAGAATGAGGATTTCTTTAAAGAACTAGACAAAGATAGAAAAGAAAAGAATTGTGAATATGCGGTTTTGGTTTCATTATTAGAAATTGATAATGAATACTATAATGATGGTATTGTTGATGTATCACATAAGTTTGAAAAAATGTATGTGATAAGACCTCAATTTTTTATTCCTTTAATAACATTAATTAGAGGATTAGCATTAAATTCGTTAGGATATAAAAAAGAATTACAAATTATTCAAAACCAAAATATTGATATATCAAACTTTGAAGAAAATATGAATGCATTTAAAGAAGGTTTTGGTAGAAATTATAGGTTAGCTAGTGAGAAATTTCAAAAAGCCATTGAAGAGATTGATAAAACAATAGATCATCTTCAAAAGACAAAAGAAGCATTACTTTCAAGTGAGAATAATTTAAGACTAGCTAACAATAAAGCGGAAGAGTTAACTATAAAGAAACTAACAAGTGGTAATGAAACTATGAGAAAGAAGTTTGAAGATTTAAAAAATAGTTAGAAGGAGAAAAAATGAAAACTCAAAAAGCTGGATGTATTTTAATAAACAAAGAAACAAGATGTATAGGACTAGTTTATAGAGATAAATTAGATGATTATTCATTTCCAAAAGGACATTTAGAAAATGGAGAGACATTGCAAGAATGTGCTATAAGAGAAACTGAAGAAGAAACTGGTAGAAAAAATCATTTGGCATTTAATGAAGCTGTATATAAATTGGAATATGTAACTCCAAGAGGAGAAGATGTAGAAAACTATATGTTTATTGCAATTGATGATGGAACTACTGAAAAAAATATTCCAGATGACTTAAAAGAAAAAATAGTGTGGGTAAAAATAGAAGAAGTAGAAGATAAATTATCTTATCAAGACTTAAAGGAAATGTGGAATGAATTAAAAACTGATGTTTTAAAACTATTATAGGAGGTACTAATATGAAATTTTTTAAAAAATTAGTAGGAGATACTGTTTATCTATCTCCAAGAACAGTTGAAGCAGCAGAAATTTGTGCAGAATGGATGAATGACTTTCAAGTTACAGATTATACAGGAAGAAGCTTTCAAATTGTTGGCATAGATAATGAAATTGAGTATTTTGAAAAAAATATAAATTCACCAGGAGACTTTTTTATTGTTACTCTTGAAGATGATAAATTGATAGGGACTATAGGTTTTAAAAATATAGATAATATTAATAGATGTGCAGAATTGGGAATAATGATAGGTGATGAAAACTATAGAGGAAAAGGAATAGGTAAAGAAGCAATTAGATTATTACTTGATTTTGGCTTTAATTATCTAAATTTGCATAGTGTAAATTTATGTTTCATGGAATTTAATGAAAGAGCAAGGAGATGTTATACTAGTTGTGGATTTAAAGAAGCGGGAAGAATAAGACAATGTAAGTATATAGATGGAAAATATTATGATAGTGTAAAAATGGATATTTTAAAAGAAGAATTTACAGAATCATATATTAGAAATAAGAATATATAGGAGAAAAAATGAAAGTATTATTTGCAACAACAAATCCAGCAAAAGTAAAAAAATATGCTGATAAGCTTAAAGCAAAAGGAATAGAATTAATATGCTTAAAAGATTTGAATTTAGATCTGCATGTTGACGAAACTGGTAAAGATGCTTTAGAGAATGCGTATATTAAAGCAAAAACTTATTATGAAGCAACAGGGATAATTTCTATTGGAATGGATAATAGTTTGTTTTTTGAAAATGTTTCTGAAGAAGAACAACCTGGAACACATGTAAGAAGAGTTCATGGTAAAGAATTAAATGATGATGAAATGATTGATTATTACACTAATTTAGCAAGTATGTATGGTGGAAAAATAGATGCTAAATGGGTATATGGAATGGTTGTTTATGATGGCAAGAAAAGAAAAGATTTATCATGGTATAAAGATGGCTTTTATTTTTCAACACAATCATCTAGTATGAGAAATCCCGGGTATCCACTTGATTCAATAGCTATTGTGAAAAAATATAATAAGTATTTAGTAGAATTAGATGAAGAAGAAAGAAAAGAAAATAACCAAAATGCTAGTAAAGATGATGAAGTAGTTAGTTTTATAATAAATAGTGTTAAAGAGGAAATAGTATGAAGAGAAGAGCTATAATAGCAATAATTCTATTAGCAATTGTTTTTAGAATTTATTTCGTTTTAAAAACTGATATGGCCAAATATCAATTTGATTTTGGAATAATGAATTTAGAAAACGAAAATGATTACAATAAATTATATACAGATTATGATAAAGAAAAGAATGAAGGAAGACATATAAATTATATTATGCATTTATATGACTTTGGAGAGCATCCGCATATTATAAAAGGACAATTTTATCACCCACCATTACATCATTTTATTTTGGCAAATTGGCTAAAAATAATGAAAGTTTTTCCTAGTAGTAAGATAAGATTTGAAAGTATGCAATTTGTCTCTCTTATATATTCTGTTATTATTCTTATAGTGTTTAAGAAAATACTAGATAAGTTGGAAATAAAAAAACAAATGATACCAATTGCTTTGTTTGCTTTTTATCCATTAATGATTTTTATGTCTGGCTCATTAAATAATGATCAATTAGCAATGATGTTTTCAATTATTTGCTTATACTATTTATTAAAATGGAGAGAAGATCCATCTATAAAAAATACAGTATTAGGAGCTTTATCAATTGGATTAGGGCTTATGACAAAAGAGTCTGTTTTGGTAATGCTTATACCAGCAGTATATGTGTTTTTTAAAGTGCTTTATGAGTATGTAGAAAATGATAAAAAAATAGGCAAACTTATAATTGATTTAATACTTCTAACAATAATTGTTGTACCATTAGGATTTTGGTTCCATATTTATATGAATGGAGAATCATTGGGGGTAATACAACCATTTGAACATTTGAGCGTAAAGGAAAAAACTATATTTGAAAGATTTGGACCATTTAATCCATTTATTTATAATGGTGTTAATATATGGAATGCACTGATATTTACATCAATTAATTATAGTGTTGGAGCAAATAGCTTAGTTTCCATAATTATTGTTGTAATTGATATGGTTTTAATTATTAATTGGATTTATTATTTTATAAAATCAAAAAAAGACTCATTATTAGTTGTAACATCTGTTGCATGGTGGTTTGGATATTTTTATTTAAATATAACAATGCCATATATTTCTTCTATGAATGCAAGATATATGGTAATACCACTAATGATTGGAATAATTGATATAGCTAAAGGATTTGAAAAAGAAGAAAATAACAAGATAAAAACTTTGACAATAGTTAATACTGTTGCTTTATGCATATGCAGTATAGTATATTTTGTTATTTTATAAAATTTTACGTTTATATTACAATATGATTTTTTTGTTGAATTATAAAAAACTAATTGATAAAATAAAAATGAATCATTATAGGAATTTTAGAAAGGTACTAATGATATGAAAAAGGTTGATCCAGAAATTGAACGTGATTTGTATATAAAAGCACATGATGTTATTAAAAGAGCTAAAATAATGAAATACCTTAGAGAAAAAGATATTATTTCAGAAGAGGGTTTAACTTTTTTGGGCAATTTTAATGGAAAAAATACGTTACAATATGAAAGAATTAGAAATGTAAAATTAAAGATAGAACTTGCTCATACTGAAAAAATAGAAGTAAGAAATGAGTATAAAATTATAGATACTTTGGCTGAGATAAATTCGTGCGCATTAAATGAATTTAGCGGAAAAATGCCTGATGAAATGCAAAGATTGTATAATGATATTAGAACAAATTATTGTGATAATGAAATTACAGATGAAGCTATTTATGAAATTTCATGCAAAAAAGCAAATAGTGAACAAAACTTTTTGCCAGTTGTACATCAAGAAAAACAAAGAGGAGTATTTGCGGATAGAAAAGTACAAATTAGTTTTTACAGAATAGAAAACCAAAAATTAGAAGATTTAATAATACAAGAAAGAGGAAAAATGCAATTAGAAACGTTCTCTTCAAAACCTGTTTCAATTATTGTTCCACCTACTGAAAAAAAGCAATAAAAATAAATAAAAGCCTTGACAAACGTAAATCCAAGTAGTATACTAATTGGGTAACTAAATTTAAGGATAAAATTTTATTTTGACATATATTGAAATGTTAGCTAAAGGAGGGATTAATAATGGCACAACCAAAAAGAAGATGGTCAAAAGCAAGAACTGGATTAAAAAGATCTACTTGGAAATTAGAAGAAGAAAATTTATCTACATGTTCTCATTGCCACCAACCTGTTAGACCACACACAGTATGTTCAAACTGTGGTTACTATGATGGAAAAGAAGTAATAGCAAAAAAAGCTGAATAATTAATAATAGTAAAAGAGTAGAATTAGATTTTTCTAATTCTATTTTTTTTGTTTACTTATAATAATTTTTGTTATAAAATATGATAGTAAAAAAATATATAAAGAGGAAAATAATGAAAGATAAAAAGCAAATAGGTTATAGAAATTTAATAGATATTGCTATTATAGCTATTGTTGCATTAATCATTAGTATACCATTATTTTATTCGAAATTAGATGTGTATAGAGATGATGGAATACAACATATTGCTAGAGCTTATGGAACATTTTCGAGTTTAAAAGATAACTTTTGGGCTCCAAATGTTATTTCATCATTTGCAAACGGATTTGGATATTCTTGGAATTTGTTTTATGGACCACTTTCAACATATGCAATTATTCTTTTTAAATTAATTGTAAAAAATTATATAGTTGCATATAAAGTATTAGTATATTTTTGCATGTTTTTATCTGGATTCTTTATGTATAAATTTGTAAAAACATTAACAAAAATAAATGATATTGGGCTTTTGGCTGGAATATTATATATGACATTTCCATATCATTTAACAGATTTATATATTAGAAATGCACTTGGAGAATATATGTCATTTATATTTATACCAATTGTTTTCTTAGGAGTATATAATGTAGTATTTAATGACAAGGAAAATCCATATTATTTAGCTATAGGGGCTTCTGGTTTAATATTAACGCATAATTTATCTACAATAATCGTAGCTGCATTTGCTATTCTCTACACAATTACTAAGCTTGAAAATTTTTCAGAAAAAAGAGTTAGGCATTATTTAATTGTTAATATTGTATTTATATTATTAGTTACGTCATTCTATTGGCTTCCTTTATTAGAAACACATATTAAGGCAAATTATCAAGTATACCAAGAAGGAATGATGGCAACTCCAGAATCAGTAGCTGATCATGGGCTTAAACTAAAACAACTATTTATTACACTTAATGATGGTTCATTTGTTTTTGAATTAGGATTAAATACATTAGCTATGTTTGTATTTTCAATTGCGGCATTAAAAATAATAGACAAGCCATTAAAAGAGCATTATATATTTTTCTTAATAGCTAGTATATTATGTATGTGGATGTCAACAAAATATTTTCCTTGGAAAATATTACCTAAAGAATTTGCATTTATACAATTCCCATGGAGAATGATGATGATGACAGCATTCTTTGTTAGTATAGTTTGTGCAATTAATATGTATTTAGTTATTATAAGATTTAATATAAAAGATGTTATTGTTATTACTTTAATATCTTTGTTCTGTACATTATTTTTCTTATTAAATATATTCCTTATTGGAAATCCAGACATTGAAAATATTGAAAATATAAATTTAGGAAATTTTTCTGGAAGAGAATATGAAGTAGTACTAGGAGCTGGAAAAGGAGAATATTTGCCCAAAGAAGTATATGCTGATAAGTTTAATTTGTTAGCTACAAAAGAAGATAAAATGATTGTTACTAAAGGAAAAGCTGTTATAGAAAATGAGAAAAAAGAAGGTTCACATTATACAGCTAATGTAAAAACTTTTGATAGTGAATATACAATATTTGAATTACCATTTGTATATTATCCTGGATATCAGGTAAGATGTGATGGAATAGTGGTAAATAACTTTCCAACTGAAAATGGATTTGTAGGCTTTATTATGGGGGCAAAAGATAAAGCATTTGTAGAAGTAAAATATACAGGAACTAGAATAATGAAAACTAGTACGATAGTTTCAATTATTTCTGTACTAGTATTCATGATTGCATACATCAAAGCTTGCAAAGACTTGAAAAAACAGGAGAAAGATTATATAATAGAAAAGATTGAAAATGATAAAATGGAGGAGAAAAATGTCTAAACCAATAGTAGCAATAATTGGAAGACCAAATGTTGGAAAATCAAGATTTTTCAATTATATTGTTGGACAAAGAATTTCAATTGTTGAAGATACACCAGGTGTTACAAGAGACAGAGTTTATGCAGAAACATCTTGGAGAGATAGGAAATTTACATTAATTGATACTGGTGGAATAGAAACAGTTACAGAAGATGCTATTAGTTCACAAATGAGAGAACAAGCTAATATTGCGATAAGTGTTGCTGATGTTATTTTATTTATGACAGATATAAAACAAGGTGTTACATCAGATGACGAAGAAATAGCAATAATGCTTAAAAAGTCTCAAAAACCAATTATATTAGTATGTAACAAATCAGATAATTATGGAGAACCTCCAGCAGAATTATATGAATTTTATAATTTAGGTCTAGGAGATCCATTTCCTATATCTGCAGCAAATGCGATTGGAATAGGAGATTTATTAGACGAAATATATAATCACTTACCCCCTAAAGATATGGAAGAAGATGATGATGAAAGAATTAAAGTTGCAATTATAGGAAAACCAAATGTTGGAAAATCATCTTTGTTAAATAAGATTTTAGGCGAGGAAAGAAGTATAGTAAGTGATATTGCAGGAACAACTCGTGATGCTATAGATTCAAAATTTGAAAATCAATATGGTAAATATGTATTTATAGATACTGCTGGAATTAGAAGAAAATCAAAAGTAAATGAATCAATAGAAAAATTTAGTGTAATGAGAACTCTTCTTGCTATTGAAAGAGCGGATGTTTGTTTAGTATTAATTGATGCAAATGAAGGAATAACAGATCAAGACACTAAAATTTTAGGAGAAGCACATGAAGCAGGAAAAGGCATAATTGTAGTAGTTAATAAATGGGATGATATTGAAAAAGAGACAGGAACACTAGAAAAATATAGAAAAGAAGTATATGAACAAATCCAATATGCTCAATATGCACCAATAGCATTTATTTCTGCTAAAACTGGTCAAAGAGTGGATAAACTATTTGGTTTAATAAATAAAGTAAATGAAGAAAACTCAAAAAGAATTTCAACATCTGTTATTAATGAAGTTATTAATGAAGCAATTGCTGTAGTTCAACCACCAACAGATAAAGGAAAGAGATTAAAAATATTATATGGAACACAAGCATCAACAAGACCACCAACATTTGTAATATTTGTAAATAATAAAGAGCTATTCCATTTTTCTTATCAAAGATACATGATTAATTGCTTTAGAAATAATTTCGGATTAGAAGGCACACCTGTTAGATTAATTATTAGGGAAAAAGGAGAAAAAGAAGAATAATTTATGAAACATTTTTTGAAAAACAACAAAAAAGTACTTATAATTGCAATTACAATAATAGCTCTTTCTGTTATTAGATTTATTTTAGTATACGGATACCCAATTCATCCTTTAACAGGAGCTGGAGAAGATGATGCATTAATGGTTAAGCTTGCATATTCGAAAGCAGATGGAAGATGGCTTGGTGAGTATAGATATAATACATTAATGAAACGACCATTCTTTCCAATTCTGTTGTCATTCTTGTATTTATATAAAATAAGATATTTATCATTTGTTACATTGTTTTATATAGCTTCATGCATACTATTTGTATTGTCTATAAGAAAGAGTTTTGAAAATAAGTATTTAATAATTTTAGCATTTTTCGTTTTACTGTTTAACCCAATAATGTATTCTACAGAGGTTTTTTTAAGAGTTTATAGAAATTCATTAATACCGGCATATGCTTTATTAATACCTGCATGCTATTTTGGACTTTATAAAAACAGACATGAAAAAATATATAAGTTTATTTTATGGTCTATAATAGGTTCAGGAGCACTAAGTACATTTTATTATACAAGAGAAGATTCAATGTGGATTGTTCCATTTGTTATATTTATAACATGTATAATATTAGTAACACTAGTTGTTAAAGCATTTCAAGATAAAAAAGTAAAGAATTTTATTATTCTTATAGTAAAAATGTTTTTCTTAGCATTGCCTATAATAGCAACTTTTGCATTTGGCGAAAAAATTGCTAGAAAAAATGAAATAGAATATGGAGTAAAAACTAAAAATGTATTAAGCGATAGTTATTTTACAGATGCATTAGATGCTATATATGCTGTAAAACCCAATGAAGAAATTGATTGTGTAACTTTAACTCAAGAAAAAGCTAAGAGGATGGCAGATGTATCACCAACATTCAGAATGATATATCCATATTTAGTAGAAACTATTGGTGGATATGGTTCACTAGATAGATCACCTGGAGATGCACAATGTGAAGATGGTTGGATATTATGGGCAATAAGAACAGCAGCTCCAAAAGCAGGTTTCAATAATTTATTGGAAGAACAAATGCTTTATAAAGCAATAGCTGAAGAATTAAATAAAGCTATGGATGAAGGATATTTGGAAAGACAGAAAACTATGCCATCACCATTATTATCTCCTTATAGAAAAGGTTATGGTATAAAGGCAATTAAAGCTTTTGTAAAGGGAATTTGGTATATGACAACATTTAAAGATGTTGCAATTACAAGTTCAGAAGTTGTTGAAAAAGTTCCAGATAAATATAGAGAAGTTCATAGTTTTGAAAAAATTACGAATGAGCGTGCATTATACTTTAAAGGAACTACAGTTAATGGAAAAGAAATAGAACAACTAAAAGATCAAGATGAGTACATTGAATCATTACAAGTAAAACAAAATATATTAACAGTTTTAACAAAAATATATTCTGTTATTGGTGTAGTAATATTAGCATTTGGAGGAATTTCATATATAATATTAACAGTTAAAACGATTACTAGAACTATAAAAAAAGATTATGCTTATGTTGAAAAATGGATTATTTGCTCTGGAGTTTTAGGTGCGTTGTTTACTCTACTTGCGGGTATATCCTATAATGATGCTGCAACAGCATCTTCTATAAAAGTTTTATATTTATGTGGAACATATCCATTATTTTTAGCATTTGGAATTATTACAATAATATTTTGTTTTGAAAAGGAAAAGAAACTATTAGATGACAAAACAGAAAATCAAAACCAAGACTCAAATATAATTGAAGAAAAAATAAAGGAGGAATAAAATGGTACTTTACATTGTTATTGCAGTAATCGCATACTTAATTGGTAGTGTAAATTTTTCAGTATTGATTAGTAAAAAAATGGCTGGATTTGATGTAAGAGAAAAAGGCAGTGGAAACGCAGGAGCTACAAATGTATTAAGAACTGTTGGTAAGAAGGCAGCGATAATTACATTATGTTGTGATATTTTAAAAGGAGTTTTTGCAGTATTAATTGCTTGTGTAATTGGAAAATTTGTAAAGGATTATAATTCAGCTGTACTTGCTGAAATTGCAGCATTAGGAGTTGTAATTGGACATACATTTCCACTTTTCTTTGGATTTAAAGGGGGAAAAGGTGTTGCAACAAGTTTAGGAATTATTTTAATTATTAACTGGAGAATTGGACTTGCCTGTTTAATATTTGCACTTTTATTAATGGCAATTACCAGAATGGTTTCTCTTGGCTCAATTTCAGCTGCTGTGCTATTTGCGGTTTTAACTTTAATTATAAGAGAAAACTATATTACAGGTGAGTATCATTGGAGTTATATTATTTTTGGCGTATTACTTGCTTGTTTTGTAATATTCAATCATAGAACAAATTTAAAAAGAATTATTAATGGAACAGAAAATAGATTAAGTTTCCAAAAGAAGGAAACTAAGGATAATGACCAAACTGTTAATAATGAAACAACTGATGTAGAAAATAATACTACTGAAGTTATTGAAAAGGAAGATAAAGGAGAATAAGAATGAAAAAAATTGCAATAATAGGAAGTGGAAGCTGGGGATCAGCTTTGGGAATTTATTTAGCTAATAATGGAAATCCAGTTAAAATATGGTCTTTTAGCGAAGAAGAAAAAAATAAAATTAATAACGAAAGAAAATGTATTTTCTTACCAGATGCAGTTATACCAAATAATGTATATTGTTCTAGCGATTTTAAAGAAGTTTTAGAAGATGCAGATATTGTTTTACATGTTACACCATCAAAATTTACAAGAGATACCGTTAAACAATATAAACAATATTTAAAAGAAAATCAATTATTAATAATGTGTTCTAAAGGATTTGAAGCATCAACATTATACTCATTAGATGAAGTGATACACGAAGAAATTCCTAATGTAAGATATGGAACATTATCTGGACCAAGCCATGCGGAAGAAGTTTCTATTGGAATACCTACTGCATTAGTAATAGCATCTAAAGATGAAAATTTAAAAGAAGATGTTGTAAATGTGTTTAAGAGTCCAACAATTAGAATGTATACATCTAAAGATGTAAGAGGAGTTGAGACAGGTGCTGCATTAAAGAATATTATTGCATTTTGTGCTGGTGCTGCAGCTGGATTAGAATTAGGAGATAATACTTATGCTGCATTAGTTACAAGAGGACTTGTTGAAATAAGTAGATTAGGTGTTGCTATGGGGGGAGAAGAAAAAACTTTCTATGGTCTAACAGGATTAGGTGACTTAATAGTAACATGTGGAAGTAAACACAGCAGAAATAGAAAAGCTGGATATTTAACAGGAAAAGGTCTTTCTATAGAAGAAACTAAAAAAGAAGTTGGAATGACAATAGAAAGTATAGATAACATTGAAGTAGCACATAAACTTGCTATTAAATATAATGTAGAAATGCCAATTTGCAATGCTGTTTACGATGTTTTATATAATGGATTATCACCAAGAGACGCAGTTGGAATATTAATGACAAGAAATTTAAGAGAAGAATAGAATAAGGAGGATTTGAAAATGGAATTTTTTGACAAACTTTCAAAAAAAGCTTCTGAAACATATCAAATTGCAAAAGAAAAAACTACAAATCTATCAGAAGAATTAAAATTAAAGTCTAAAATTAATAGTTTAGAGGAAAAAAATTATCAAATATTTGCTGAAATAGGTGAAACTGTTTATAAGGAATTAAAAGAAGGAAGAGATGTTGAAAAAGATTTAATTTTAGTAAAAGTTGATGAAGTTACAGCAAATCAAAATGAAATGGAAAAATTAAAACTAAAATTAATGGAATTAAAACAAGTAAAAAAATGTGTAAACTGTGGAGCTGAATTAGAAAAAAATGCAAGTTTTTGTTCAAAATGCGGAACAGCACAACCAGCTCAAGAGAAAGTTGAAGTAAAACCTGAACCAAGTAGTGCAAAAGAGACAGAAGTAATAGATGTTAACAATGTAGAGGATAAAAAGGAAGAATAATGAAATTAGTTGTGCAAAGAGTTTTAAACTCACAAGTAGAAGTAGAAGGAAAAATAGTTGGTAAAATAGAAAAAGGATTTACAGTTCTTTGCGGTATAACACATGATGATACTGAAAAAGAAGCAGACATATTAGCAAGAAAATTATGTAATTTGAGAGTATTTGAAGATGAAAATGAAAAAATGAATTTATCTATAAAAGATGTAGGTGGAGAATTATTAATCATCTCTCAATTTACTCTTTATGCAGATAGTATGAGTAGTGGAAATAGACCAAGCTTTATTGCTGCAGCTAGACCTGAAAAAGCAGAACCACTTTATGAATACTTTTTAAAAAAATGTGAAGAAGAAGGTATTCATGTTGAAAAAGGAATTTTCGGAGCTGATATGAAAGTATCTATTTTGAACGATGGTCCTGTTACAATTTTACTAGAAAAGTAATTAATATGGGTATCTTTCATAAAGGTATTTTATAATGTTGTCAAGATTAGTGCTTGTAACACAAATATAAATATCTTTATCTAAACTAATCCAGATTGCAATATTATATTTGTTATTATTATCGATAATACAACTTATAATATCAATCATATCAATAGGATTTCCAAATTCTTGCTTGTAAGACAAATTATTATCTAAATCAAAATTCTTAGAATAGTATTTTTCTAAGAATTTTTTTATTTCTGTATTATTTTCACTATATAAATTTAATGTAGGTTTCATAGAATTATTATTAACACCTAAAATCAATATATACATGAATATTTTTCAAAAAATGTACAATAATACTATTATGGAGGAATAAAATGAAGACTAAAATATATATTTTAATTATTATTTTAGCTTTTACAATAGTTATATTAACAGGATGTTCCATAAATAGTGAAACATCAACACTTGAAGATAAGACAAATGCTGAAGTAGAGTATATAGAAGATAAAGTTTTTGTTGTAGTAAATAAATATGTAAAAAAAGAATACGAGTCTGATAATAAGATTAATTGGAAAGAAGTTGATACTGATGTGAAAAGAATAAGTGATGTTTTAGATACAGTAATATTAGATTTTTCAGAGTATGAGATTTCAAATGATGATCTAACATCATTCAAGAATTCAGTAAATAATATTGATATAATGGTATCAAATCAAGATGAAATTGGCATGATTGTTGAATGCGATTATTTATACTCATTATTACCAAATTTTTTAGATAAATATTCAAATAATCAAAATAAGATTAGTATAATGAGATTAAAATCGTTAGTATTATCATGCTTGGTGTTTGCATATATGGAGGATTGGGATAGTGCTAAAAACACAATCAATCTAGCAGAAAGTAAATATAATGAGATGATGAATGATACTAACTTTATGAAAGAATATTCGAATGATTTAAATAAGATATTCATATTATTAGAAGAAGTTAAAAGTGCAGTTCAAACCGAAGAAATTGAACTCATAAAAAACAAATATATTAATTTTATTGAAAAGGTTTAATATTAATTTATTTTGAATGTTGTTTTTTATTGAGTAAAATTGAATATAGAAATGATAAAAAATAAAGCGAGGGATGTTCGGTTTTACCGAAAGAGGCTCACTTTATTTTTTTTAACATTTCTATGAAATTTTACGAATAAAAAATATATATTCTAAAATAAATTAATATAAACTTTTAATAAAACTAATTATTGCTTTCTATAAGTAGTTTCAATATTTGAACTGCATTTGAAGCAGCACCTTTTCTAATATTATCCCCAACACACCAAAAATTAATTCCTGATTCAACACTGAAATCTCTTCTAATTCTTCCTACATAACTTTCATCATGGCCTGTTACTTGAGTAGCTAAAGGATAAATATTTTCTTTAACATTATCTTGAACAACAATACCTTTTGAATTTGAAAGTAGTTCTTTTAACTCATCCAAATCAAAATTGTTTTCAAATTCTACATTTATAGATTCACTATGAGAATTTATAACAGGGACTCTCACAGTTGTTGCAGTAATTCTTAAATCTGGTCTTTTTAAAATTTTTCTAGTTTCATTAATCATTTTTTCTTCTTCTTTAGTATAACCGTTATCTAAAAAGACGTCTATATGTGGAATACAATTGTTAACTATTGGGTATGGAAATTTTTGAGGAGGAAGTCCTTTTAGACCATTTTCTAAATCTAAAACACCTTTGTTTCCAGCACCAGAAACAGCTTGATATGTTGAATATACTATTCTTTTTATTCTATATTTATTATCTAATACTTTAAGCGGAATTACAGCTTGGATTGTAGAACAATTTGGATTAGCAATAATTCCTGTATTATTCCAGATTTCTTCAGGATTTACTTCAGGAACAACTAATGGAACATTTGGGTCCATTCTAAAAGCACTACTATTATCAATTACAATACATCCGTGTTCAGCAGCAATAGGAGCATATTGTTTAGATATGTCTCCACCAGCAGAAAAGATTGCATAGTCATAGTGATCTAGAAAAGTCTCTGCAGTTAATTCTTTAACAGTATATTTTTTATCAGCTATATCTAATTCTAATCCAGATGATTTACTAGATGCAAATAAGTGAACATTATCTAAAGGAATATTATATTCCTGTAAGATTTCTAAGACTTTTCTTCCAACTAAACCAGTTGCGCCTACAATTGCAATTTTATGATTACTCATATTGACCTCCATTAATATCTAAAATATGATCTGTAGTAAAATTCTTCAATTATTTCTATAAATTCATCATAAGTATAGTAATCTCTATAACGACTTCTAGTATACAAATCTTGCAATTCTTCTTCTGATAAATAATCATAAATATCAAATTCATCTCTAGGAAAAGAAGGAGATTCATAGTATGAAGGATCAGAAGTTGTATTTTCTGTGGAATTACTACTTGTTATTTTTCCTAAATTACTTAATGATAATAAAATGAAAACAACATAAATCAATAACACTAATAAAAATAAAATTATTTTTTGGATTGTTTTCATTTTAGAAAGGTTTTTTATAATTGAATTAGAAAAGTTATTATGTGCTTCAGAAAAACCATTATATACATTGTTGGATGTGTTAGATGTGTTTCTATATGTGTTTTTATAATTGTTATAATAATTAGTATATGAACTTTTCTGGTAATAGTCTTCAGCAGAATTGTATTTTGGTGGAGTATATTGATATTTAGGTTCCGGATTAATTTCTTCATCATATGCGATTCTAGAACTTGGATCAGATAAAACATCATAAGCCAAATTTATTTCTTTGGCTTTTTGCTCTGCAAATTCTTTATCACCCTTATAGATATCTGGATGATATTTTTTCATTAATTTCTTATAAGCATCTTTAATTTCTGCTTGAGATGCTGATTTTTTCACACCTAAAATCTGATAATATGTCATCATTTACTCCAAAACTTATTAATACATTAATTATATTATAAATAAAAACTAAAAAAAATACAATTATTTTTTAAATCTTGAAAAAACATATAAAATGTTGTAAAATATTACAGTATTTGGAGGAAATGAAAGTGTTAGAAAATCAAGAAAATTTTATCGAAAAAGTAAAAAAATTGAATAAGAATAAAAGTTTAAAATATTTTATTCTAACAATGGGATGCCAACTAAACGAAAATGATTCTGAAAAAATAGCTGGAATGCTTGAAAAAATGGGATACAAATCAACAGATAATTTTAAAGAAGCAGATTATATTGTATTTAATACATGTTGTGTTAGAGAAAATGCAGAAGAAAAATTATTTGGAAAAGTTGGTGAAGTAAAAAAAATTAAAGAAAATAAAAATGTTATTCTTGCAATAGGTGGATGCATGATGCAAGAAAAAACTATGGTTGAAAAAATAAAGAGTAGCTACCCATTTGTTGATATTGTTTTTGGAACACACACAATGCAAAATCTTCCAGAGGATACATATAAAATTTTAACAAGTAAAAAAAAGATAAAAGACATATTAGACATTGATGGTGAAATATTTGAAGGATTACCAATAAAAAGAACTAGTAAATATAAGGCATTAGTAACTATAATGTATGGTTGCAATAATTTTTGCTCTTTTTGTATAGTTCCATATGTTAGAGGTAGAGAAAGAAGTAGAGAGCCTGAAAGAATAATTGAAGAAATAAAGATGCTAGCCAAAGAAGGTTATAAAGAAATAACATTATTAGGGCAAAATGTAAATTCTTATAAAGGAAATGATATTATAAAAAATTTTGCTGACTTATTAAATGAAATATGCAAAATAGATGGAATTGAAAGAATAAACTTTGTTTCACCACATCCTAAAGACTTTTCAGATGATGTTATAGAAGCAATTGCTCAAAATGATAAAATTTCTAGGATTATTCATTTACCACTTCAATCAGGAAACTCTAAAGTTTTAAAAGAGATGAACAGAAAATATACAAAAGAGCAATATTTGGATTTAGTAGACAAGATGAGAAAAAGAATACCTAATGTTGTTTTTTCTACAGATATCATTGTTGGTTTTCCAGGTGAGACTAATGAAGAATTTGAAGATACTTTAGATGTAATGAGAAAAGTTAATTTTGAACAAGCATATATGTTTATTTATTCAATGAGAGAGGGAACAATTGGTGCGAGACGTGAAGATCAAGTGCCAGAAGAAATTAAGCATAAAAGATTTGATAGGTTAAAAGAATTATATGAATCAAAAGTAGATGAAAATAACGAAAAATATATAAATACAATACAGAATTTACTAATAGAAGGTAAAAGCAAAAATAATGATACTACATTTGAAGGTAGAACAGATACCAATAAAGTTGTTATATTTAAACCAAATGAAAATAATAAAATTGGAGATATTGTAAAAGTTAAAATAGTTTCAGCACATAAATGGTATTTAGAAGGAGAAATAATTTAAAATATGAAAAAAGAAGAATTAGAGGAATTTTTAATTGAAGAAAAATTTGATTCTTATGAAGATATATTACAATATGTTGATGATGAAAAAGATATAGAGAGCTTGGCAGATAAAATAAAATTTTTAAAAAACAATGGCTTAGAAAATGAAGATATTGAACAAATATTAACAGAGAATCCTTTATTTTTAACTAGTAATTTAGAAACAGTAAAAAGAAGTGTGAATTTTTTGAACAGTATAGGACTAAAAAAATTATCTCAAGTAACAGCAATGAATCCAGAATTATTGAGCGTTTCAGATAAAACTATGAGTGATAACTACAAATTATTAAAATTAATAATGACCGAAAAAGATTTAACAAATTTACTAAAAATCGATTGCGAAATACTATCATTTAATACTGACTATTTAGGAAGAAGACTAGAATTTTTTATTAAAAATGATTTAAAAGACAAAATAAAAGATATTATATTAAATTATATTGAAGCTTTCGAAGATGAAGAAGATGAAATTGATATTGAAATATTAAAAAAATTCGGAAACGGAAATTGACATGATTTTTAACAAGTGATATCTAATTTGCTTCTATTGATTTTTGAAACAAAAAATGATATAAATTGATATATAAAATTTAGAAAAGAAGGAATATTAGATGGCAGAACAATTATCACCTATGATGCAGAACTATTTAGCAACAAAAGAACAATATAAAGACTGCATGTTATTTTATAGACTTGGCGATTTTTATGAAATGTTTTTTGATGATGCAATAGTGGCATCAAGAGAATTAGAAATAACATTAACTGGTAGAGCATGTGGTTTGGATGAAAGAGCACCTATGTGTGGTGTTCCACATCATGCTGTTGATATATATGTTTCAAGACTAATTGCAAAAGGTTATAAAGTTGCTATATGTGAACAATTAGAAGATCCAAAAACTGCTAAAGGAATTGTAAAAAGAGATGTTATAAGAGTTGTTACACCAGGTACAGTTATAGAAACTAATATGCTTGAAGAAAAGAAAAACAATTATATTATGAGCATAGTAAAAAAAGGCGTTAATTATGGACTTGGAATTTGTGATATTAGTACAGGTGATTTTTATGCTACTCAAATAAAACTTCCAGAAAACAATTTTGAAAAGTTATTAGATGAATATGCAAGATATACTCCAGCAGAAATTGTTGTAAATACAAATATGGGAAATTCTGAAAAAGAACTAAACATTATGAAAGATAGATATCCAACATTTGTTACTATTAGAGATGATAACATTTTTTCTAGTGATAAAGATATGCTTCTAAAAATGTATTCTTTTGTAGATGGATATGAAAAAGAGAAAGAAGATTTCCATGATGAAGACTTAATTGTAATGGCAATTAATGGATTATTAGATTATTTTACTGAAACTCAAAAAGTAAAATTAGAACATATAAACAAAATTCAAGTATATGAAGTAAAAAAATATATGTCATTAGATATTAGTGCTAGAAGAAGTTTAGAATTAACAGAAAGGATGAGAGACAAATCAAAAAGAGGAACTCTTATTTGGGTATTAGATAAAACAGCAACTTCTATGGGAGGCCGTTTACTTAGAAGATGGATTAGTGATCCGTTACTTGATGTTGTTGAAATAAATGAAAGATTAGAAGCAGTAAAAGAACTAAAAGAAAATATGATTTTAAGAGGAGATATTATAGAGCTTTTAAATAAAGTTTATGATATTGAAAGATTGGCAGGAAAAATTGCTTATGGAAATGTAAATGCAAGAGAATTAATTTCATTAAGAAATTCATTAAGTAATTTACCAGCATTAAAGAAAGTATTATCTCTAGCAGGCTCTACAATGCTTAATAAATTATATGACAGACTAGATGAATTAGAAGATATACATGATTTGATAGAAAAATCAATTGTGGAAGAGCCACCTATTAGTGTAAAAGAAGGTGGAATTATCAAAACTGGCTATGATGCGGAAATTGATGAATATAGAACTGCTTCTGTAGAAGGTAAAAATTGGATAATAGCTTTAGAAGCTAAAGAAAAAGAACTAACGGGGATCAAAAATTTAAAAGTTGGTTATACAAAAGTGTTTGGCTATTATATTGAAATTACAAAATCATTTTTAAAACAAGTGCCGGCCGATAGATATATTAGAAAACAAACATTAACAGGTGCTGAAAGATTTATTACAGAAGAATTAAAAGAAATGGAAGACAAAATACTTGGATCTGAAGAGAAAGTAATTAATCTAGAATATGAAGTGTTTACAAAAATAAGAAATGAAATTGCTAGAAATTTAGAGAGATTACAAGCATCTGCAAATGCTGTTGCAAACATTGATGTATTATCATGCTTAGCAACTGTTGCTGAAGATAATAATTATGTTTGTCCAGAAGTAAATGATAGTGATATCATAGAAATAAAAGAAGGACGTCATCCTGTTATTGAAAAAATGTTAGATTCTGGTGAGTTTGTTGCAAATGATACATATTTAGATTGCGATAAGACAAGAGTTGCAATTATTACTGGACCTAATATGGCTGGTAAATCTACATATATGAGACAAGTTGCTATTATTACTTTAATGGCCCAAATTGGAAGCTTTGTACCTGCTGAGTTTGCTAAGATAGGAATTGTGGATAAAATATTTACTAGAGTTGGTGCTTCTGACGATTTAAGTAGTGGACAAAGTACATTTATGGTAGAAATGAATGAAGTAGCTAATATTCTAAAAGATGCAACTCCAAAAAGTTTAGTTATACTTGATGAAATAGGAAGAGGAACTTCTACATATGATGGACTTTCTATAGCTTGGGCAGTTGCAGAATTTATCGCTGATAAAGAAAGGGTTGGATGTAAAACACTATTTGCAACACATTATCATGAATTATTAGAATTAGAAGAAAGAGTTGAGGGAATTAAGAATTTTCATGTTGCTGTAAAAGAAAAGGGTGAAGATGTAATATTCTTAAGACAGATTTTAGAAGGTGGAACAGATGAAAGTTATGGAATTCATGTTGCAAAACTTGCTGGAGTTCCAAGTAATGTTGTATCTAGAGCAAATAAAATACTTAGGTCTTTAGAAAAAGGCGGAGTTAAAATAAAAGAAGAAAAAGAAGAAAAAAAGCAAGTAGCAGGACAATTTGATTTATTTAACATGAAATATGAAGATATAACCCATGAATTAGATAAAATAAACTTAAATGAATTAACACCTATCGATGCTCTAAATACACTAGCTAAATTAAAAGATATGCTAAAATAAAAAGAAATACAATTAGAGAGAGTATTTTTATTTCGAAATAAGAATACTCTCTTTTGATTGAAACACAGTCAGATGTATTGAAATCTTACTTTTACCATGCAATTTTGCAAATTTTTTCAAAGTGTGCTATAATAATTATTATTTTGTTCGCGCGATTTTGTTTGAAATTAAATGAAATCAATTATGGGAGGGATTTCTCTTTCATCGAACAAGCGCGCTTTATCATATATATCTTCTCTTTATAATTTAATACAGTACATAAGGTAGCGAAAGGAAGGTACGCATATGTATTACCGAGTAGTATATAGCACAATTGGTGATGCTAGTCAAGATGCCAAGAAGGGAATGGAAGAATTCCATGAATTTGATTATTTTGACGACAAAGAAGTGAGCTCAGCGACAGAAGCAGTGATTCAACAAAAATCACAGACCAATGAATACTCTCAAATTGGTAATCTTGTTCTTGATGAAGATCCTTTAAATATTCGTGTCGTACTTGATGATCGGACATTGATATTTAGGAAAAACATCTTGAGAGGATTGCTTGAACGAGGAATTTCGTGGGAAACGATAACTCAAAGGTATGCCTTCAAGTATTCGATATAATGGTATGATGAAGCACAAGCACCAGTCAGTAAAAAGCTGACTGGTGCTTTTTTATTTTAATATATTAATATTCAAAAAATACTTTACTTTTCAGTCAAAAGATGATAGAATCACCATGCAAAAAGAGTAATTATTTAAAATATAAAACAGTTTTTTGGAGGTAGTTATGCAAAAAAAGAACTTGCAGAACCTAAAAAAAACTGATTTGATTGACATTATAAATGTACAGCAAGAGGAGATAGATAGCTTAAAGAAAGATGTAAAAAGTCTAAAAAGTAAATTGAAAAAAGCAGAAAAGAAAGCATCAATAAATGATATTTCTTTAAAAATCAATAAAGCAGTTGAAGATACAGAAAAATATCTAGAAGAACTTAAAAAACTTCAAAAAGAAGCAACTGAATATTTAAGCACTATCAAATCTGTCAACAATTCAGATTTTGAAGGCCACGCAGAAAACATAACTAATGAAGAAGAATTGGAGAGTACAAATGGAAAAGAAACGATAATTATAGATGGAATTGATACAAAAGATAGAAGCCAAATTGTAGAAGAAGGAAATAGCAGTTTATTACCTGCAGTTTTTCCAACTAATGCGGATTTGGCTATTATTAGTTCTATTTATATAAATATAAAAAGAAATAGATTAAAATTTATAGTTTTTTATATCGTTTCTGCAATTGTAATAACTCTTTCTTTAACAACATTTGTTAAAGGATATAGTCAGGATGTAGAAATAAACTCGTTAACTCAAAATCTTGAAAACTATATTACCGAAAATGAAACAGAAAAACAAGATGAAAAACAATACATTGTAGACTTTGATGAACTCAATAAAATTAACTCAGATACAGTAGGCTGGCTAAAAGTAAATGGAATAGAAATTAATATGCCTATTGTTCAATCAAATGATAATAGTTATTATTTAAAACATAGTTTTGATAATAAAAGCAATGTATCTGGTTGGGCTTTTGCAGACTTTAGGAATAAGTTTGATGGAACAGACAAGAATATTATAATTTATGGGCATAATAGACGAGATGATATCATGTTTAGTCCATTAGTAAATGTGCTAAAACCTGACTGGTATAATGTTGAAGAAAATAGCATTATAACTTTTATTGATGAAAATCAGGGTGAAAAGAAATATCAAGTTTTTTCAGTTTATCAGACAGAAGTTGAGGATTATTATATTCAAACTGATTTTTCAAAGGACAGTGAATATCAAAAGTTTTTTAATACTTTAAAATCACGAAGTATTAAAGATTTTAATGTAGAAGTTACTTCTAATGACAAAATATTAACACTATCTACATGTGGAAACAACAGCAAATATAGAGTAATTCTACATGCAAAACAATTATAGTTCATAAAAAATAATAATATAATAATTTTTTAGGGGGGGATTAAATGAAATTGGAAATGAAAAAAGTATTAGCAATAATTATGATTTTATCTATGGTATTGAATCATTCATTTACTCTTGTTTCATATGCTACAGAAGAAATTGTTGCTAATATCGAACAAGCAGCTGAAGAAAATCCAGTTAATGAAGAAAGTTCAGAAGTTGAACAATCAGAAATAATTGAAGAAGAACCTTTAGCTGAAGAAAGCTCAGTTTCAGAGCAAGAAGAAGTTGTTCAAGAGGAAAGTGAACCTGCTAAAGAAGCAGAAATAACTGAAGAACAACAAGAAACAACTAATGAGGAAAATGAAACTATATCTGAGGAAACAGAAAATGTAACAGACAAAGCTTTTTCTGATGAAGAATTAGAAGATGGCGAAGTTATAGCAGAAGATATAGAAACAGAAAATGAAGACACAGAAAAAATAGAAGATTTAGCTGTAACAATGCCAGCTCAAACCTTTGAAGAAACAATAGAAAATGTTCATGTCAAAGTAAGCGTTGACGAAGGAACTTTTAAAGTTGGTACAACAATGAAGGTTTCATTAGTTGAACCTGAAACAATTATGAACAATATCGAAAATGAAGTTGAAGACTTCGTAGACAAAGTTGTTGCTGTTGATATAACATTTTATGATAAAGATAATAATGTTGTAGAACCAGAAAAACAAGTAAACGTAGAAATTACTTCAGACGAAATTGCTAAAATGGATAATCCTATTGTAGCACATGTTGATGACAATGGGGATACAGCAATTGTAGAACAAAAAGAAAATATAAATGCAGAAAATAAAGTTGGATTTGATGCTAACTCATTTTCAATTTATGCAGTTTTTGGAACAATTGAAACAACATATATATCAGCTGATGGAGAAACATATAATATTAAAGTAACTTATGGACCAGATTCTGGTATTCCAAAAGATGCAACTCTAACTGTTAGAGAAGTAGAAAAAGGTACAGATGAATACTTATCATATAATGAGCAAGCACTAAACGAAGTGTCTTCTGCTGAAGATACAGGTTATGCTTCTATTTCAGATGATTCAGATGAATATGAATTAAAAATTGTAAATGTACCTAATGTTGAAGAAACAACAGAATATACACGTTTTTTTGATATTTCAATTATGAGTGATGGTCAAGAAATAGAACCATTAATACCAGTTGATGTTAAAATAACATATAATAAAAATATTGTTTTAAACAAAAATGAAGAATTACAAATAGTTCATTTTAAAAACAATGGAGATATTGAAACAATAAAACCAAATGTAAATGGATCAGAAATTACATATAAACAAGAAAGTTTTTCAATAACAGGAACAATCGTATCATCTAATAGTACTGGTAATTATGCACTATTAGTTTCATATAATGGAGAATTATATGAAGTTCTACATAATGGAGAAGTTTTACCTATTACTGCAAATTCTAATGGCACATATACAATCGATATGGCAGAAACATGGATTGTAGAAAACAATAGAATATATGCACGACTTTATGAACTTAATGAAAGAACAATGCAGAATGTTCTTGTAGGATATAAATGCATTAATCCATCAAATGATGCAGGTGTTTCAAAAATTAATTCAACAAACACTTCTCAAATAGCATCAATAAATCGTACTAATGCTGGTGGAAACGGATTTTATATTAGAAACAATAGTAATTATCTTTCTGTAGAAACAGACCCTATAACAGGAAAACTAAAAATAAGTGGTAATAATTCTAGTGGTGATGCTGCGGTATTCTATTATGCAAGTGCAACTCAAAATTATGGTAGCAATGTGCCTAATCATCAAACAGTTGATCACATAGATATAGGAATTACAGCTGCAGCAACTGTAAGCGTTCCTTTAGCATATGGAACATATTATTATGCAGATGGAACTGAAGCTAAAACAGTTGCAATTGGAGAAAGAGCTTATGCAACAGGAGTCAACTCAGTAATACCAATATCACAAGATGATATAATGGGTGCATCTGTTAAATCTTATACTAAAGATTCAGCAGGAAATAAGACACCTGACAATACATTTTTAATATCTGATTATAGCACAAGTTATGGAGAAGCAGATGGAGTAAGAATTGATCAAGTTCGTTTAATGGGAACTTTTCCTGTTGGAACTGTAACATTAAGCAGAAATGCTAATAAAGGAAATGTACAACAATATATAACATCAGATAATCAAGTATATTATGAAGTTTCTGTAACAAAAGATGCTCCATTAACACTTCAATTAAATGATAGAGATATATATCAAAAAGATGGTGATGGTAATTTAGTTAAATTAGAAGTAACAGTAAATGTTACATTATCAAGTGAATTTAGTTATTTTGATGATAGAAATAGTTGTCCAGGAATTAGGCGTTTCAATAGTAATGGAGTAATAAACTCACAATCTAGCAGTGGAAGTGGTATGGATTTTGTACTTGGTACAAGAAATGAAACCGATGCAACAATTTCAGCAATAGAAATAATTAAATATATTGTTGATGAAGATGGAAATAGAATTCAAACAAATAGTAATACTAATTATACTTTTGACATATATAATGATCCAAGTGGAGATGTAACAGCTCCAACTGCTTGGCCTCTTGAAACAGAAACACAAGTACCATATAGTAGTTTTAATTTTTCAAGATTAAATGATCGTATTGTAACTGTTTCAACAGATGGAATGGGAATTGCATATGATTATTCAGTAGAAAATGGATTAGTTTATATAAAAGAAGATAGTAGTTCTATACCTTCAACAATAACGGATTCAGAAGGAAATACTCTTAAATATAAAGAAACATATATAGAAACAGAATATGCATGGCGTAATGATCCATATGATAATACAATGCATTCAAATATTAATCAAAGTGATACAACAGTTGCTATACCTGATGTAGTTGGAGATTATCATTCAACTACATATGATGGTGAGCTACATAATACTTTCTTGGAGTTTTATGTATATAATGTTTATGAACCAGAAGATATTGAAGTATCAGTTGAAAAAGTTTGGTCAGATGGAGATAACATAGATGGAATTCGTCCACCTAGTGTTGATGTTACATTATTAGCTAATGGAAATGAAGTAGACGGATCTACTATAACATTAAATAGCAGAAATGAATGGAAACATACATGGACAGAACTTGCTAGAAAAGATGCATCAACAGGAGAACCAATAACTTATACTGTAAGCGAAGTAACGACAGATGTAATTACAGGAACTGATTCAGCAACAACTTATGCATATAACATAACAGGTAGTGCTGATACAGGATTTACTGTAACAAATACACATACACCAAATGGTGCAATTAAAGTAAAGAAAAATGTAACAATAAACGGACAAACTACAACAGAATCATTAACAGATGGAACATATACTTTTACTGTAGCAGATAGCACAGGAGCTACTGCAGCTACAGTTACTATAACATTTGCAAATGGTGTTGCAACAACAGCAACAGTAAATGGAGCAAATGCTACTGTAACTGATGGAACAGTTGAAGTTTCAGGATTAAAACCTGGTGATTATACTATTACAGAAACAACACCAACAAATGGAACAACATTAGCAAGTACATCAGGTGGTAAATCAATAAGTGATAATGTTATAACAGTAACAGCAGTATCAGGACAAACAGGAAATAGTATAGCAGCTGCTGGCATGGGAACATTTACCAATAATATAAATACAGGTGATTTAAAAGTAACAAAACAAGTTACTGGAACAACAGCTACAGACAAGGACTTTACTATTACAATTACTTTAACACCTCCTACAGGTGTTACTCTTGCTAATAGTTATCAAGCCAAAAGAGGAAATGATAATATAACAGTTAGTGTATCTAACAATGCAATAACAACAACAATTAAAGCAGGAGAGACTATTGAAATATTTGGACTTCCAGAAGAAACAAGATATAGTGTAACAGAATCTAATTTACCAATAGGATATACTGAAGGAGAGCATATTGGAGTTCAGGAAAAAATAACAAGTACAACAGAAAAAGAAGTTACTATAAAAAATATATATACAGCAACAGGTTCAGCAACTATTACTGTAACAAAAAGACTATTAGGAAGAGAATTAACTAGTGGACAATTTAGTTTTACAATAACTGAAACAACACCAGATTCAGATTATGAAGAAACAGTAAGTAATGTACTTGGAAATGTATCTTTTACGCAAATTGCTTATAATCAAGATGATATAGGAACACATACATATACTATTACTGAGGTAGATGGAGGAGCTGGCGGATATACATATGATAGCAAGACTATATATGTAACTGTGAATGTAACTGATAATGGAAATGGAAGACTATCAACATCAGTAAAATATTCATATACAAATACTGGAGCAGAAGTAACAACTCCTGAATTTGTAAATGAATATAATGCAGAAGGTGAAATTACAATTAATGCAAGCAAAACACTTGAAGGAAGAGAATTTAAACAAGGAGATACATGGACATTTGCAATAAGTGGAAGTCCACTTCCAGTAGATGCAGAAGGAAATGAAGTTTCAAGTGTAACAATAAATCCAACAAGTGGAAATGAAGAAGCAATAGATTTTGGAACATTTAAATATGAATTAGCAGATTTAAATGGAGAAGAAAGTGCAACATTTGAATATACAATAACAGAAAGTGGAAGTATCGCAGGAGTAACAAACGATGAAGATACAGATAGAGTAGTAAGAATAACAGTAACAGATGATGGAGAAGGAAACCTAGATGTATCTTTAGCACAAGACAGTGAAGCAGTAGAATTTGTAAATGAATATAATGCAGAAGGTGAAATTACAATTAATGCAAGTAAAACACTTGAAGGAAGAGAATTTAAACAAGGAGATACATGGACATTTGCAATAAGTGGAAGTCCACTTCCAGTAGATGCAGAAGGAAATGAAGTTTCAAGTGTAACAATAAATCCAACAAGTGGAAATGA
>JAEEGL011865208.1_pt1 | contig 57151 bp, 53 predicted proteins | sample 9134231 | NCBI WGS metagenome assembly JAEEGL01 (sample SAMN16246548, study PRJNA631951) | gut metagenome | biome: gut microbiome; feature: rumen; material: fiber-attached | host: Bos | place: Iran: Karaj | collected 2018-10
AGGCCAAGAAGGCTACTGTGAAGAAGGCTGCAGCTCCTAAGAAGGCAGCTCTCGTTGTAAACGCTGAGAACGCTGGTTTCAAGGCTGGTGATGTTTATCAGGCTCTGGCAGCTGCTGAGAAGGCACTGACCGTTAAGGAGATTGCTAAGGCAGCAAAGATCAGCGAGGAGGAGACTCTGCTCGGTCTGGGTTGGCTCTTCAAGGAGGGCAAGCTCGCCGCAGCTGACGAGAAGATTACACTTGCTTAATCAATTAGAAGAAAGCATAAAAGGGCTGGTAAGCTTCATGGCGTACCAGCCTTTTTTATCTTAACTTTCAACCCTCATTGCAACGTCACACTTTTCTCTGAAAAGAACTTTCAATTTTCAACTTTCAACTCTCTTGACTTACGATCAGCAGATACTGAAGATCCTCACCGAGGCAGGTGAACGTGGCATAGGTGTGCAGACTATTGCAAAGCACATCTATAACATGAATCGCACCTTTTTTTTCCAGCCCGACTTTGAGGAAATTCGCAGTTATGTCCAACAGTATCTGCTTCGCAATAGCAAGTCGCAGCAGTCACTCATCGAGAGCACTGGTCGCCGCGGTTACTATCGTCTGAATACCTCAGGCTCTGCCGATGCCCGTCAGCTGATGCTGCAGTTTACCGATAAACAGGAGGAAAAAGAAGAGGAGAAGCCCCCTGTTCAGGACCTCTCCCTTAGTCTTTTTGATTGACCTCTTCCATCAGCCATCATCCTTCTTCCATCATAGCTCCTTTATTACTTTTGCAGGAACACCTGCGACAAGTGAGAACGACGGTACATCCTTCGTTACCACAGCTCCTGCTGCTACCACTACATGTTGTCCAATGGTTACGCCAGGCAAGATGACGGCATTTGCACCAATCCACACATCATCGCCAATCACCACGGGTTTCGTGCTGATGCCCTGCTCGTCTATCCGTCGCGTCACATCCTCAAAGTTATGGTTCAGTGCTGTCACCGTGATACCCTGTGCCAGGTTTACGTTATTGCCGATGCTCACAGGTCCGATGATCGTACAGTGAATGCCGATACGTGTATGGTCGCCAATGGTCACGTCACCTACCGCATTGTTGATGCAGCAGTACGATTCAATGACGCTCTTCCTGCCCAGCCGGAAACTCCTGTAGGGTGGGGTGTCCATTCTTACACTCCAATAAATCTTCGACCCGCGGCCCCTATACTGATACAGCGGCGCCAGTAGCCTCACATACCACCTCGGCCTCGCATCCCGCTGGTTCATAATCATCCAGTCCAGCATCCGCTTCAATCCTGGATTTCCCTTTAATCCTTGTCGTATTTGTTCTTTATCTTTCATCGATCAGTTTTATTTCGATAATCATGATATATCTCTTCTATAGATGTGTCATCTGACTCATCCAAGAAATATGTGGAGCATAGATTTTCTCATAAATGTTCATAATGCTTTGTAAATTTTCCGCTAAGGTATACATTTTTCGGCAAAGTCCCAAATATTTTGATTTTTTTTATCAGATACCAAATATTTTTTGTACATTTGCAATCAAATGAAAGAGTTAGTCTTCAATGGAAACAGTTGTTTAATGAACAAATGTCAAATAGATGAGGTACGATGTAACGATAGGCATACCTGTTTATAATACCGTTGATTATATACAACGGTCGATAGAGTCAGCATTGAACCAAAGCTATTCATCTATAGAATTCTTGATTATTGATGATGGCGGTTCTGATGGCTCGATAGAAATAGTTGAGCAGTTGCAGGCAGAGCACTGTCGTGGTAACGATATCCGTATCATCAAGCACGAACAAAACAAAGGCGTTGCAGCGACACGTAATCGAATCATTGACGAGGCATTAGGTGACTATCTATATTTTATGGACTCTGATGACGTGATTTCTGAGAATACCATAGAATTAATGATGCAGCAGGTCCGTCAATACGATGCAGAGATAGTTTTTGGCTCTTATGAAAGAATTGAGATAACAGGTGAGAAAACAATCTGTCAATATCCTGCTATTCAATTGTTAGGAGATGATAAACTGGCAGTCTATGCATATCGTAAGTATGGTGGTATTGAAGCTACTGCTTGCAATTATTTGGTAAAAACTTCCCTGTTGCGGGAAAAACATCATCGGTTTATTGATACTGATTATTGGGAAGACTTCGTGTTTACTTTCGATTTGGTAACCATGATAAAACGAGCCGTTCTTTTACCTGACATTACCTATTCTTATTTATGTAGAGAAGATTCACTTTCCAATTATAAACAAAGAGACCAGATCTCGAAAAGTGAGATTATGAGGAATGTTCATACTATCGAGCATATGAAACAGACATCCTCTTTATTATGTAACAAGGTATACTTTCCGAATCGTTGTTTCAACATCATGATGACAGACTTTTACATGGCCTGTGCTATCTTAAGACGGAGGAAAAACATCGTTCCATTTTTTTCAAATATGGAAATAAAAGCGATTCTATTTTTTCCTGTTACATTCCGTCAGATATATCATTTCCGTCAGTCTCGCCTAAAGAATTTTGCCTTTTTTTTGCTAGGTAAGTTTCCTTCCACTTTATGTGTTGCTGCCATTTGGATGATAGGTAAGGCAAAAAAATTGCTCTAATATTTGGAATTGTCCAATAAAAACTGTATATTTGCAAAAAATTGAAACTGTCAATACGGGCAGATGTCTAACTGGTTTGATAAATATCTTTCAATCTACGGTAAGCCGTTTAGTGAAGTTCCCCAAGCTGTAATTGATGGAACAAGGGAGCGGCTTGCTGCTTTGCAAAGTAATTATCCAATAGCCTCCATCGTGGTGATTGCCTATAATGAGGAGGTCCATCTTCAGGCTTGTCTTTGGGCTATCAGTGAAATGAAGTGTAAATATCCAGTAGAGATAATAGGTGTTGATAACGACTCGCAAGATTGTACAGCTGAGATTTTTAAAAATGCAGGCATTCCATATTATACCGAACACCAGCGTTCTTGTGGATACGCCCGTCGTTGTGGCTTGCAACATTCTCGTGGAAAATACTATTTTTGTGTGGATAGTGATACCCTCTACCCCCCGATGTATTACAAATTGATGCTGGAACAGTTAATGAAGCCAGGTATTGTCGCAGTCTCTGCTATGTGGGGTTATTTCCCAGATGAAAATCATGCTAAACTCGGTCTAAAACTATATGAGATATGTCGCGACCTCTTTCTATGGGCTCAACATTTTAAACGTCCCGAATTATGTGTTCGTGGAATGGTTTTTGCTTATAATGCAGACTATGGCCGACAGGAAGAGTATCGTGTCGACATTATTCGGGGTGAAGATGGCTCGATGGCTTTGGCATTAAAGAAATATGGTAAGATTAAGTTTATTCGGGACCGTCGATGTATGGCTGTTGTTAGTTGTGAGACAATGAGAGGTCAATCCATCTGGCAAAGTTTCGTACATAATGTAAAAGTTCAGGGAAAGGATATTACTCGTATATTTTTTAAGAAAGAACACTATGAAGATAGTGAAGACAATCTAATTAATTCAAATTTGTCATGAGAATTCTGTATGTAAATGATGCATGGGCTATCTGGGGCGGCTTGGAGCGTGTCTTGATAGATAAGATGAACTATTTGGCTGATAGTGAGGGCTATGAAATTTCTACGATTACATACAACCAAGGTTCTCACCCGCTACCATATCCGTTAAACCCAAAAGTCGTTCATCGCGATTTGAATATACAGCTTTATCACCAATACAGATATCGTGGATTCAAAAGATTATATTTTCGGTATAAACTTCAAAATTTGTTGGTTAAGTGTTTCCAATCTGAAATAGAGAAGATTAAGCCGGATGTGATAGTCTGCCCCCGTATAGATTTATTAAGTTTTGTCTATAAGGCAAAGGGAAGTGTTCCTCTTGTCTTTGAATCTCATAGTTCCTGTAAGTGGTTCTCTTACGAATTTAAAGGATTACTATGGTATGTTAAACGATACTGCTTTAGAAGGCAGGCAAAGAAAGCGCAAATGATAGTTACACTAACTGAAGGCGATGCAGTAGAGTGGCGGAAGATAACTCCGAATGTCCGCGTGATACCAAATGTCGTTCATTTGAATAGGGGTAACGTCTATAGTAATTGTACGGCTAAGTCAGTCATATTTGTTGGGCGTTTTTCCTGGCAAAAAGATGTCGGCAGTCTTTTGCGTATATGGGAAATTGTTCATCAATGCCACCCAGACTGGAATCTTCACATCTATGGTGGGTATGGTGAAAAACAAAAAGCCATGCATGAAAAGATAAAACAGATGAATGCGGGTGTTCTAGTCTGTGAGCCCACAATAGATATCATAGAGAAATATAAGGAGAGTTCAATCTTGTTATTAACCTCTCGATTTGAACCATTTGGATTAGTGCTCCCAGAGGCTATGAGTTGTGGCTTGCCTGTGGTGGCCTTCGATTGCCCATATGGCCCTGCTGATATTATTACTGATGGCGTTGATGGTTTCCTCATTCGTCATAGAAGTATAGAAGATTTTGCGAATAAAGTATCGCAGTTGATGGACAATCAGGAACTGCGTACAAAAATGGGAACGGCTGGGATAGAGTCATCCCAGCGCTATGATGCATCGAAAATCATGCCTATGTGGAAGGACTTTTTCGAGCATCTTACCAATTAGGCCTCTTAATCTTTCTTTAAAAAATTATCAGGGGCATCTTCATAATGGTCCGTCTTGGAGAATAGGCGAGTAACACCATAAAATTTCAGTCGATGCCACATGGCGGTAAGTATTGATTTCTCTTTAAGACCGCCATAGCCAGTGATAACACGGCATCGCTTATCATAAACGAATTTTATTTTTCCGTATTTCTTCATGTCCAAGGCCATGGATCCATCCTCGCCTCGGAGTAGTTCTACTCGATAGCCCTCTTTTTTAGCATTCTCCGTGTAATAGCCGAAAGCAAGGCCACGAACGGTCAACTCGGGACGGTTAATATTCTGGATGCGTAGATAGATGTCACGGAAGAACTCATACATCTTCATTTTAAACTTGGAGTGATTCTCGTCGGGATAGTAACTCCACATGCCTGCAACAGCAGAGATACCAGGCTGCATCAGATTATCAACCATCAACTCAATGTAGTGCGGTGGATACATCGTGTCGCAGTCAATACACATAGCGTATTTGCCCTTGGCTTGATTCAAACCACACTGCCGAGCATAGCCACAAGTATGCTGATGCTCGGTGTAATAGGTTACGCCAAACTTTTGATAGATTTCTGCCGTACGGTCTTTCGATTCATTGTCGACACCAATAAACTCGACAGGATATTTACATTGTTGTTCACTTAACGACCACAAACATGCCGGTAGGCGTCGCTCCTCGTTGTATGCCACAATGACAATCGAGACTAAGGGTTCATCACTTTGGAGAGCAGCCAGCCGATTACGTGTTTCTTCTACTATTTCTTGAGGAACTTCACTAAAAGGTTTCTCGTAAATGCTAAGATATTTTTCGTACCAACTCATTGTATTAATTTGATTATTGTTATCTAAATAAACTATCGAATAAGTTTTTCCATTGATTAGCAATGGTCTTCATACTAAAACGTTGTACATTGATTGCAGCATACTTACCCATCAGTTCCAACGTGTCGTTTTCCTTCATAAGTTTTACCATGGCTGCAACAAATTGTTTGATATTTCCGTTCTCCACCAGAATACCATCCTCGCCATCAGATATGATAGAGCGTGGTCCCCATGGACAATCGAAGGCCACCACAGGTAAACCACATGCCATTGCCTCAACGATTGCCAATCCGAAACCTTCAAAGCGCGAACTGCAAACAGCTAGAGAACTACGAACAAACTCGGCCTGCACATCGGACACTCGGCCATTCAAAGAGCAACGCGTCTGGTCGATTTGAAAGTCATCCAACATCTTTTCAAAGGCTGTTCTGTCACCATCTCCATAGACATCTAATCGCCACTCAGGACAAAGATTCTGGACTTCCGCCCAAATCTTCAACAAGTGGTCATAGCCTTTCTCATGGCAATACCTTCCTACAGCGATTACGCGTTTCTCTGTATGTTGACTAATCTTAACAGACGGAAAAGAAACAGGATTGGGAATCACGGTGACATTGTCCAGTTCAGTCCATGCCTCTTGGTCTTTTTGGGTCAATACAACAAAACCGTCGAGCTGCTTAAGATGGCGGACAAGAGTATGCTTCCAATAATATGATAACAAAGACTTAAAAGGATTGGAATCGCCTTCCTCGAATGTTCGATAGTGAGCACGATTGATATGAATCTCACCGATTTTCTTACTTCCATCACGAATGGAGTTGAGGAAATTGATTTCCCTTCGCAGCATGCTAATTGTTATATCTGGGCGAATCTGCATCAACGCTGCCTTCAATGACTTTTTATATTGTCTTTGTTTCTTGAAATAAATGAATATCTTCTTAAGAATGGGCTGATTCCACAACTCCTCAAATCCGATATTTAGGTTGATGACCTTGATGTGGTCTGACAACGGATAGAAATACGGCTGCCCCATCCCTTCGGTTAAGATAATCGTGACATCATACCTAAATACATCAGCAAAGTAGTTTGCCTTCAATGTCAAGACACGTTCCATACCCCCAGCCATATATAAGCCTGGTGTACAATACACAATCTTATATTTTTTATTTGGAACTGACATTTTTAAGTTATTATGCCACAAATTTAAATATTTTCTCCGAATTAGCCAAATAAAAATTAAAAAAACAAAAAAAAACATCGATTTTTAACATCATATTCGTGATTATTCGTATATTTGACAAAAATAAACAGATTGATATGAAATACGACTATCTTATTGTTGGAGCAGGTTTATATGGTTCCGTCTTCGCACATTGCGCTAGCAAGCAAGGAAAGCGATGTTTAGTAATAGACAAGCGCTCGCATTTGGGTGGTAACCTGTTTTGCGACAAAATAGAGGGAATTAACGTACATAAGTACGGTCCGCACATTTTCCATACATCCAACAAAGAAGTATGGAATTTTGTCAACTCTATCGTAGAATTTAATCGCTTCACAGAATCACCTGTAGCTTTCTATCAAGGGAAAGCCTACAATCTGCCGTTCAATATGAACACCTTTAGCCAGATGTGGGGAGTATTGACACCAGAAGAGGCAAAACAGAAGATTGCCGAACAACGGAAGGAAATGGAGGGGAAGATCCCTACAAATCTTGAAGAACAGGCTATCGCTTTAGTTGGTAGAGACATTTACGAGCGACTCATTAAAGGGTATACGGAGAAACAATGGGGAAGAAAATGTACGGAACTACCTCCGTTTATCATCAAACGGCTGCCTGTCAGATTTGTATATGACAATAACTATTTCAACGATTCTTATCAAGGTGTACCTATTGGTGGTTATAACAAATTGATAGATGGATTGCTGGAAAGTGTAGAGACTAGAACTAACTGTGACTTCTTTGCAAATAGAAAAGAGTTTGAAGCTTTGGCTGACACTATTGTGTTTACAGGAAAGATAGACGAATACTATGACTATCGTTTTGGAAAACTGGAATATCGCACCGTTAGATTTGAGAATGAAGTTCTTGACACGCCAAACTTCCAAGGTTTGGCTCAGATTAACTATACCGAGGCCGAAGTTCCTTATACCCGTATTATTGAGCATAAGCATTTCGAGTCTTTTGCTGCTGATGTTGAGAAGAATCCCAAGACTGTGATTAGCAGGGAATATTCTGTGGAATGGGAAGACGGCATGGAACCCTACTATCCCATTAATGATGATAAGAATAGCAAGCTCTACCAGAAGTATCAGGCTTTAGCCCAAAACGAAAGTAACGTCATCTTCGGTGGCCGTTTGGCAGAATATAAATATTACGACATGGCACCTATCGTAGAGAAGGTTTTGAATGAGATGAGACAATTATAAAAGACGATTACTTAATATCGGGATGGATACCTAACAATAGTTTCTTTAATCGCAGATACAGCCACCTATCTGGTTCTTTGTCAAATTATCAAGCAGCTCTTCCCATTGTTTCATCACAGAATCTTTTGAAAAGCGCTGGATGTTTCTACTGGCATTTATGCCTAATTGCTTACGCAACTGCTCATCCTCTATCAAGTGACAGATGCCATCTGCTAAAGCCTGCGGATTGAGATATTCCACCAGCAGACCATCCTCGCCATCCCTTATAATGTTGCGAGGGCCATGAGGACAGTCAAACGATACAGATGGGACACCACACGTCATTGCTTCAAGAATCACCAGCGAAAAACCTTCATAGCGAGAACTCGTGACAGCAAAAGAACTTTCCAAATATTTCTCCATAATATTATTTACAGGATTATGAAGAATGATTGTGTCTTCGAGATGACGTTCTTGAATCCACTGAACGACTTGATCATGCAACTCTCCAGAACCATACACATGTAGTTTCCAGTCAGGATGTTTCTGATGGACCATATCCCATGCCGGAATTAAATAATCATATCCCTTGGCATCATTATATCGGCCAACCATAATAGCTTGTCTATTCTCTAGCTTTGCATTTTCTTTCGGATAGAAGAGTATGGGATTTGGTATAACGTAGGTCTTCTGCGCTTCTGTCCATGTTATAGCATCATCATGGGTCAAAAGTACCAAACCATCCAAACGAGAAATATTGCGACTGGTCCGCCATTTCATGAATCGTGTTACACACTTATAAGCAAACCCCTTATCCTCAAGTATGTAGAAACTACGTAGACGAGCCCGAATAGTATGTGCCTCTCCCAACTTTACGCTACCATCCTTTATGTCGGTGATGAAATCTATGCTACGTCCAAGTGTCGTAATGGTAATATCAGGTCGTTCCTGTTCAAGGATTCTCCGCAGACGCCTTTTGTACTTAATTATCTGCGAGAAATAAGTAATTCCCCGTTGGATAAATTTCTGCGTATATTGTTTATTGAAATCCAGTCCTATGTCAATATGTTTGACAGCAGGTTCTAACGGGAACGATGTTTTACGGCCCATTTGTGTCTCTGTGACAATAATCACTTCATAGCCATGAGTGACAAAATAGTTGGCTTTTTCAATAATAATTTTATCAGCTCCTCCCTTAATTACAAATTCTGGATATATATAGAGTATACGCATATTATTTTTATTAAAATGTACAAACCATAGTTAACACCTTATCTCGATTTTACACCATATCTTCTAATCATTGGTTTCAATAACCAAGCACACAAAAACGGAGGGACAACTCCATAAATCCAATAGAGCATGTTGTGATAGCGCCCTGACTTGGCAGTCACAATTTCCCAAAATGTCATAGGATGCCACATGAAGTCACGAACTTCACGATTGGAAAAGGGTTTATCAAACTCACTCCGACGGCCTACTATTTCGCAGGCAAATGAACAATCATACATCATCAGACGGGAGATACGCTTAGAATAATAACGTTTTCCTAAGAGTTCACGGCGACGCTTCTTCTCAGCAATAGCATCAATAGCACGATTCAGATATTCACGGCTTAGCACCTTTTTCTTCTTCGCCTTGTTCACATCACGATTATAATAATGATAGGTGATATCCGGCAGGAGAATAGCGCGAGTAATATAAGTCGGCAGGTCAATAGTAAACGTAAAGTCTTCACCATAACCATGACCAACCTCCGTCACCTTGAGATGATTACGACGAATAACATCCATGTCTATCAGATAATTCCAGTTCATCCCCTGAATACCCTCATGATAAACATAGTCAGCAAAGAGGTCTTCCTCGGTAAATACTTTAAGGGGATACGGAAACTGTTTCCTTCCTGTTTCCTGACCATTTTCTATAAATATACGCTCATAACTGCCATACACAATTTCTGCCTGATACTTTTGAGCTGTATTATACAATAATTCTATGGCATTCTCCGTAATGGAATCATCTGAATCAAGCGAATAGAAGTATCTGCCTTGTGCCTCTGCCAACATACGATTACGGGCAGCGCCAATACCCAAATTCTGGGGTTGGTGAAGGATACGGATATCTTTGCCACGCGGATACGCCTGTTGATACTCTTTGACAATATCTATTGACGAATCTGTACTGCAGTCATCACAAACCAAGAATTCGATGCTTGGAAATGTCTGAGATAAGATAGAATCAAGCATCTGACGAATATATCGCTCTACATTGTAGACAGGTATTCCTATCGTTACTTCATATTTATTATTCATAATCGTTTTTAGTTATATTCTAGTTAGTTTGTTTATTTGAACTCTTCATCCATTATTTTTTGCATCTGGATTTTCCATGTCAGATGCCCAACAGTCTTACGGATTTCGTCTGGCTGCATGGTGAAATGGTTCGTGAAGTCGATAATCTGCTGAATGTCAATCGGTGACTCGTCGGCAGGGGCTTTCAGCACGTATGGCTGATGATCGAAATCAGAATCTTGCTCACTGTAAATAAAAGGTATACCGCGTGTGGCATACTCACGATTTTTCAGTGTCTTGATAATAGTGATACCACTTCGATGACGGGCTAACGAACCAATGGCAAACTGGCACTGGTTAAAGACGTCATCCAATTCTTTTCCAAACATGGTACCATGAAAAATGACTTTATCGGTAATCCCATACTTATCAATAATAGCTTGTAGACCTGGATGATATTCGTTGGCTTTATACCGTTCATCTGGATGTACACCACCAACGATATGGAATATGACCTCTCGTTTCCCGTCGTTTTTATAATATTCACCAAGGCCAGCAATCAGACGATCATACCCATGCCATATATGTACCTCGGCGACACCAATTAAGTGCAGTTGAGAGTTAAAAGTTCTCTCATTGAGAGCGTGGCGTTGCGAGGATAGTTGAGAGTTATGGAGAGGAATGCTGTCGAAGTCGACGCCATTGCTGATACGGATGGTGCGTTGGCCAAATATTTCTGTAGCATCGGAGAAAGTCACTAATGCATCCTGCTGTTGATATAAACGATGACGGAACATTTGGTCTATCCTTAATTCCATCCGTTGTATATAGTGAAAGTTTTTAAACTCTTGATCATACGGATAGGTTGGTATTTCTGTCACAGCATGAATGCCGGCTTTTTTCAGTTTCTTGAAAAAGCGGATGAGCCAGGGATTGGCATTCTGGAAGCAGCGGGCATAGACGAACTCAATGTCTTCACGAACACAATAGTCGTAAATACAATTATAATCTATGCGTTGACGGAAAGCCGCCCAATTGCCCATGCCATAGTCTTTGATAACCTCACCATCAATATATCGACAGCGATGTCCATTTTCGGCAAATCCATAGTAACATAGACGGACATCGTGACCATTCTCACGCAGTCCTTTTACCTGATAGCGTATCTTCTTGGTGATGCCACTAAACTCGGAAAACCCATGATAGACTAGGAACAATATGCGCATAACTATGGAATTTTGATGCAAAGATACAAATTATTATTGAATAATCATATACTTTGTTGGCTTTTTTTCCCCAAAAGCACAGGAATAAGGTGTTTTCCAAACAAAATAATGGGGTAGAGGAGGGCTACGATGATGAGGGTTACAGGTAGGGCCTCATACCAATGATAGCAGATAGTGTCTTTCAAATGTAGTAGATGTCCGATGGCATAGTTGGCGATGGTGATTAGTGCAATGTGTAGACCAATCACAACTAAAGTGCCTATAGATAAGTTTATAATAACCTTCGAATGAATGGAATTCATACATTTGCATCCATAAAGTACGCCAAAAAGGAAACCTAGATTCACAGGATAGTAGAGAACAATGTGTAGCAGGTGCTGACCTGCATAGAAGGCATGTAAATGCCAGGCAAAAAGTAATATGCTAGCTGAGAAGCATAAGATACTGCTAACGAAATTGCGCAAAAGTTTTGTCTCTTTGAAAAGTTGGTGTTGCCCCATGACATATCCTAAATAATAGTAGGGTAGATTGCGCATCACGCCCATCGGTGTCAGATCTGGTGCGAAATACCAGTATTTGTTGGCAGCATAGAGGAAGAATGAAATGATGCAGAGCGTAATCATGATGCCATGCAGGTGCTTAGTCTTTCTGCAGAGGTCGATGGTAACATGCATGATGAGGATGGCTGGCAGATACCATAACGGTCCGTCCAGCGGTTCAGCGAAACTACTTTCGTGTTGTAGTAACAAGGTACCGATAATGGGTCGCATGGCAGCAAAGATATCAGGTATGGCATGGTGTGTGAGATAATATTTCAGCAGCCAGTAAGGATAGATTATCGCATTATAAATAAAATAGGGTAAAATCAATCCGTACCAGTATTTCTTCCAATTCTCCTTGGCGTTCTCTCTATCTTTCTTCAGGTAGCCAGAAAGAAAGAAGAAGATGACGATGATGACAGCCTGAAGATATCGGAAATAAAACCATTCCTGTGATTGTGGCATGTGACAAAATACCACTGTACATACAGCCAGTGCCTTCGCCCAATCTATCCAGTTGATTCTTTGCATATTATTCTATGGGTATGTCAAATTGCCAACACCAGTTATGTAATGGATAAGTTTTCCCATTAACATGAGCTTTTTGATGTTCACCTTGTGAATCACGAAGATTACCTCGCGGTCCATGCAGTCTCCCACTTTTAAATTTCTCTCCATTTATGGCATAACGAACTTTACAGCCTTTAGGTTGTTCTGAGCATTGAATTAATACGCAGTCATCTTGAATACTCACAGTTTGGACAATATCTTTGTTGTCAGGTGTAATGACTGAAAAACCATAATGAGGTGGAGGTGTCATGTGTAGTGTGTCCAATATTAGTGGAGGACTTGGTACGCAAAATTTGATGATGATTTCTTCGTCTTTATAACAGATATTTTGTGGTAGTAATCCGCGTTGTTGATGACGACCTCGTATAATGTTAAGTGCGGTTAATGCGACCAATTGACCATGAAGTTGATGGCTTGTACCATCAATATGAATACGTTCTTTTACGAAATCATAGGGATACGTTGGACCGCTTGGCAAAAAAAGAGAATCGTCTTTTACTAATTCTAATTGGCTTTGTGGAACTTGACTTTCTATACAAATGTAACTATCTTGTTGAAATTTCTTACCGCCAGAAACATTATTTGATTGATATGAGATTATTTTTACGTCACTTGTTTGATGGGTAATGTTTTTGATATCGTTGTTAATATCCGTTTGAAATTGTTTCAGGAGCATTTTGTAGTCTGTTCCTGGATAGTCTTCAATATCACTCTCTCCCTGCATCCAACAGATGGCAGGAACGAAGAAATTCCATTCCCGTTCTTTGGCAGTATTATATGCAGTCTCTATATCTTCAAGAAATTTCTGATAGGGTATAGTCCCTTTACTAAGGTCTTTGATAGCTGTCGCTCCCTGGCCTCCTGGGAAAATACATATTAGTGTGTCTTTCCCTAAACTGTCTGCCAACATTTCTGCCATACTGTATATTGTCAGTTCAAAAGAACGCTTTTGATAATGCGTAACTTTTTTTGCAAATTCTTTGAAGTCATTATTGTCAAAATAGCCAAAGTCGTGATCAAGATTTTCTGTAACAATCCGTCCATCTGCATATTTCGCTAATGAATCAAAATCTGTTATACGGATAGCTTCTTCTCCTAATGCCAGACTTTGACCATAAACAGGAATGCAAACAACACTCTTGTGCTCGTATTCTTGGTGGCAAGAAAGTAGAGCAAAAACTATTATGACTAATACATATATTTTATCTTTCATGATTGCAAAGTTACTTTTTTTCTTGGAAATTGCCAAACAAATTTGGATAAATCAACAAAAACATGTATATTTGTGGCCAAATTGACGTTTATAATTTATTAAGTAGATGTTTTGTCGTAATATTGAGAAGATGAGTTCCATGTCCTCTGCAATATCATGGATGCGATTTCCGTTAATATTCATGATAGTGATATTGCATTGTTATTGCGCAATTGATGCGCATGGTCATCATCACTTTTTTCAATGGGTTTATCCTTTTGGTCTTTTGTTAGGTGAGACGGGTGTTCCTGCATTCTTTTTTATTTCCGGATTCTTGTTCTTCTATAGTTCAAAGACATATTCTCAAAAAATCAAATCAAGAATACATACATTGCTGATTCCATATCTCTTTTGGAATGGATTAATATTGTTGGCATATATACTGTTATGGAAGATGGGTAATCCGATGATGATAATAGGCAAGTCCATTGCTGATTATGGCTTGGAAGATTATGTAAGAGCATTTGTAGATAGGGGAAGTTGGGACTCTGGTAATGGCGTTCCTATGCTTTGTCCATATTGGTATATTCGTAATTTGATGGTAATTTGTCTCTTCTCACCTATTATATATTATGGTATTAAATATTTGAAATGGATACCAGTATTGGCATTGTTCGTATGGTGGATATCAATTCCATATAATGGAATGATAGCTTCGAGTCTCTTGTTCTTCAGTATAGGAGCCTATCTCTCTATCGATCAGAATAATCCAATCGTTGTATTGCAGAAAAACAAAATTGTTTTTTTGTGCATGTGGGCTATAGTCTTCCTCATTGACTGGGCGCATTGTTTTATGAATGTTCCTTATGCATTATATTTTCATCGTATTTCTCTCTTGCTGAATATTTTCCTTTTATTGTTGGTTGGTAGCTGTTTTGGAAATAAACAGTATTTAGGTCGGGAATTACTCGATAAGTCTGCATTCTGGATTTATACGGTACATTATCCAATGACCATTGCGTTTGGAACTATATCTGCAAGGTATTTGCAGAAAGCTCCAGACTGGCAGGTGTTTGTCTATTATTGGTGCACTGTGTTTTGTATCACTGCTTTGTGTGTAATCAGTTATGCCATATTGCATCGATTATGTCCCCAAGTGTTGTCCTTTACTACTGGTAATAGATCATGAAATCTTTTATTAAATATTCATCTATTGTCATAACAGTAATGATACTGCTCCTTGGCTCTCTACGACTCCACCCGTACTATCGTTTAGCTAAGAGTCAAGATTTGATATCAGATAGTGTGGCCTATACCACTAATGATACATTAAAAATAGCATTTATTGGTGATAGCTGGGCAGCCTATCATCATGACTATGATAAGGAACTGAAAATAATATTTAGTCAAAAGGGACTACCTGCTCATGTGTTCTCAGTAGGTAATGTTGGTGCAAAGAGTCATGAAATATATGAGCGAATGTTTTCAACAACAAAACCTGTTTTGATGGAGCGTCCCAATTATTGTGTGATTTCAGCTGGAATTAACGACGCAGTTGCCAAATTGGGAAAGGAGTATTATGTACATCATTATATGTTGATACTCCAACAACTATTGAAATTGGGCATAAGACCTGTGGTATTGGAAATGCCGGAAGTGAATTATCGAGCCGTAGCCGATCGTGAGCCTTGGACTATGAGAATACGCCATATTTTATCTTCTTTGTTGACAGGTTCAGAACTTTATGGGTTCGACTCATATAAAACGGCACTTATCCAGGCTATCAAAAAGACAGATATGCAAAGTAGTATCATCTATATTAGTGCTGATTCGTGGAATGCAGCTGGCTATCAAGATAAAAGAGGTTTGTATTTGTCTGATGAGATACATTTGAATGCTAAAGGCTATGCAGTGTTAGACTCTTGTATTGCGTCGGAGATTCTTAAGGATATAAGAGAAAAACAATTAAACTAATCTATTTATGGACAAAATAAAAGTATTGGAAGTCATTCGCCAGGGACAAATTGGGGGAGGGGAGTCGCACCTGTTAGATTTGGTGACATTTCTGGATAAGGAGCAGTTTGAACCTGTGTGTCTGGCTTTTACGCCGGGTGAGATGATTAACCGTTTGGAGGCGATGGGTATTCAGTGTTTTGTCATTGATACGCTAAAGGCGTTCGACCTAAAAATTCAACGGCAGATTGTTGAATTGATGCAGCGGGAGCAGATACAATTGGTGCATGCCCATGGTAGTCGTGCGGCATCCAATATGGTATGGCCAGCACGAAAGCTTCATGTACCTATTATATATACGGTCCATGGATGGAGTTTCCATGACGACCAGAACTGGTTGGTTCGAACGCTGCGCCAGTGGAGCGAGAAACTGATATGCTCGATGGCTAATCGGGTGATATGTGTGTCACAGAGCAATGCGGAGACGGGTCATGAGCGGTTTGGATTGAAGGAGGCAGTGGTGATCAAGAATGGTATCAACTTGGTGCGCTTTAATCCTGATGGGCAGTTTAATGATCTTCGTCCTAAGTTTGGTTTCTCGGAAGATGACTTCGTGGCGGGTTTCATTGCCCGTTGTACCAAACAGAAGGCTCCGCTGGATTTCTTAGAAGCCGTCCGCTTGGCTCATGACAAGAATCCTAAGGTCAAAGGTCTGTTCGTGGGAGAAGGTGATATGGATGCAGAGGTGGATGCCTATATAGCAGCTCATAAAATGAATGAATACCTTTATCGCAGTCCGTTCCGTACGGATGTCCCCGATTTGTTGCATTGCATCAATGTCTATTGCCTGCCCAGCCTTTGGGAGGGGCTTTCCATTGCTTTGTTGGAAGCCATGGCCATGGGTAAGGCCATCGTGGCTACGCCCACGGACGGAACGAAGGAGGTGATCCTCGATGAGGATGATGGTTTGTTGATTCCATATTGTCAGCCAGAGACCTTGGCCAATGCCATACTCCGTTTATATAATGACCGAACCCTATACAATCAATGTGGTCAGCACGCTCGCCAATTAGTCACTGAGCGTTTCAATGCCGAGCGGGTTTCTACTGCCGTCGCTGAAATCTATCGGGATGTAATTCCTTAAATCCAAAATGATATCTCTTTGAGATAATCATGATTTTATTATAAATGTGGTACACAAGATTTTGGCTACGATTTTGTGTGCCAATACATTTTTATGGGCAATAATTTTGTTTTGTTCCTAAAAATCACTATATTTGCAGAGTTTTAGAAACAAAACAGCGAATAATGGACTATTTGACTTTTAGGGAACGAATGTATCCGATGGGGTGTTTTAACATCAACCAGGTGTTGTTATGGGAGAAAGATTTTGATCGTAACAACCTGACACGTTGGTGTAAGAAGGGGTTGTTGGTAAAGTTGCGCAACCAGTATTATGCTTTTTCTGAGTATCGTCAGATACCCGAGTTTTCACGCTATGTGGCAAACCGAATGTATGCTCCGTCGTATATAAGTCTGCATAGCGCACTTTCTTTTTATGGGATGATTCCAGAAGAGGTGGTTCAACTGACAAGTGTGACTACGCTTAAAACGGCAAAGTTTGAGAATGCTTTTGGTACTTTTCATTATCAGAATGTCAAGACGCCATTGTTCTTTGGATACAAAATCAAAACGGTGCAGATTGCATCGCCATACTCACATAGGGAGAATGGTAGGGGGTTGATGTTCGCTACTCCGGAGAAAGCATTGTTGGATTTGTTGTATCTGAATCCCTATTATAAGTCGGATCAGGATATGGAAGAGCTTCGTTTGGATGAGGACTTTATGCAGAATGTTTTTAACACGTCCCTCTTGGATGATTATTTGACGAAGATAAAGAGCAAAGCATTAGATAAAAGAGTAAAAACACTGTTAAAGGTATATGAGTTATGATAGATTTAGCAGGTCAATGCTGAGTTAGGAAGCCTTGTGTCGAAAATGTGACGAATAATAAGCTTATGGAACTCAACACGGTATATAGAATCCTTGTTAGGATTAGAAGGCTCAAATGGCTATGGTGGTCATTGGCCCTTTTTGCCGTGCTTGGCTTCCTGGGCTATAAAGGCTATTTATTTACTAAAGAAGAGCTCTTTGTCGCTGATGAATTACCTATTTATAATATTGGTCCACATCCAAACGATGACACTTTACGCGTGGCGGTCATCGGTGACAGCTGGGCGGAATACCATGCCTCACTCGAGTGTGATACGATTTTCTGCCGTTATGCTAAAAGACTCACCTCCCGTCCTGTGAAGTGTTTCTCGAGAGGTCATAGCGGTAAGATTACAAAGGAGATCTACTATGAAATGTTCTCTGACCATACGGTGGAACACAGTTGGGATATTGACCGTTGCTTGCAGCCGTTGATAGAGCAGCATCCCGATTATTGTATTATCATGGCGGGAATTAATGATATGCGCTTATGTAAACCGGCAGATTTTTATACGGGAAACTATCGCTTGATGCTTAACTTGTTGATCAAAAATGGTATCAGACCTGTAGTGCTGGAAATGCCTGGCGTCGACTTGAAATACTTCCATGAAAATCGAAGGTTCTATAGGAGATGGATGTTCGATGTCGTGGCTCTTTGGACTAAAATAGACTATAGCAGTGCTCAGGTATATCGGGAAGCTATGAAGAATATGCTTCATGAAACAGGTTTAGATGAGAAAGTCCTCTTTATTCCGATGTCAGCTTGGAATTCGGGAGGTATAGAGGCCAACCCTGAGTTATATTTGGATGACAGGCTTCATTTGAATTTGGATGGTTACCATGTCTTAGATTCATGTATGGCTTATGATGTTGTCAAGGATTATCAGAAAAGAAAACAGAATAAACAATAGAGACTATGGAAAAGAAAAGAAACATTACTTACGATTACTTGCGAGGCTTTGCGATGCTTTTTATCGTGTTTGGACATTTGTATTTCTATTCAGGACGCTCAGGAGGTTCGCTGGTCTTTAATATCTGTGATACCATAGAGTTGCCTGTGTTTATGTATATCAGTGGACTATTGGCTCATGTGTCAGTCGACCGCTATGGCTTTAGGAAACTGATTTGGACTAAGGTGATACGATTGTTGTTTCCACTTTTGTCAGTCTATATTATCTGGGGACTATGGGACTCTTCTTATTGGTTAATATTTTGGCTGAAAGAACACAAGAATGGCTATTGGTTTTTGTTAGTATTATTCGAGTTAATGGTAACCCTTTCGTTTATTAAGCGTGTCTCTGGCATACTTAAGATAAGATCTATCTTCGTCACTGCAGCCATGTTTTTGTTGGTTCCTGCCATACTTTTCATAATTCCCATAGAGGGATGGGTGAACAACTTGTTCTGCGTGAAGTTATATTGGCATTACTTCCCATTTTTTATGATGGGATACTATTCTTATAGACTTGATAAGTTCTTGGTGTTGAAATATGCCCCTGTATATTTGTTACTTTACCTTGTTGCCTTATATTATTACATTTTGCACTGGTCTATTATTATGAATATGGTTTGTAATTTATTTAGTCTTTTGTTCCTTGTGTCGTTGTTCTCAACGAGTTTCAAACCATTAAAGAATGTGTTTGCAATCGTTGGAGTTAATTCGTTACAGGTGTATATGCTTCATTTCTTCCTGTTATTTCCATTGTTGAAGGTTCTCCCCGTGGTAGAGAATAGATGGTTTGAATTCCCTTATTATGTTGTGATTGCTTCCGCGATTATCTTTGTGTCGATATCAATTTCAAAGTTGTTGATGAAGAATAGCTGGTTGGCAATGATTTTCTTTGGAATCCGTCGTAAATCGTAATAGCGGCATTAGGTTTATGAAAACGGAACGGATAGGCTACATCGATGCGATGCGGGGATTTACGATGATTCTCGTGGTCTATTCGCATATCTGCTCTATGTGTTTTGGTGACGCATGGATGGGCTGGAACGATGTGTTTTTCCTCTTTCGTTTGCCGTGTTTTTTCTTTATCAGTGGCTGGTTGTTTGAGAATGCAGCGCCACACTCTGACCATGGGTCAGAGAAAATAGGCCGTCAATGGGATACAATAACCATCAAACAAACCATTCGTCATAAGTTTATGGTGCAAATAGTCCCCACGGTCATCTTCCTGTTGATTTTGGCACCGCCACCATTGTTCTTTAGCCGCCTCGGTGCGACAAAAGGTGGCTATTGGTTTACCTTTTTACTCTTTATCTTCTTCGTCTTGCACATCTTTTTGTCATGGATAACAAAGAAAATGTCTGCGAGAAAACAGGAGGTTGTGATGCTACTTATAGCCATTCTGATTACGGTAGTCTCTTGTTTCTATGAGGCCAATTATCTTCGGTGCTTTAGTCAGATGGGGTGGGGAACGAGTCTGATGGGATTCCTGAGTTTCCGGCTTTGGCGCTTCTACCTCTTTTTCTATTTGGGCACGTTGGTCAAACGGCATTTTGCTGTCTTTATCCAGTGGACCAACAAACTGTGGTTGATGGTGCTGATAGTCATTGGGTTCGTTGCTATAGCCATCCATCCTCATTCTGATGACGCCATCACGCAGTATTTCATTTTCTCCATTGGTGGCATTCTTGGCATGACGATGGTCTTTACCCTTTTCCGCTATCTTTATACATCACCACTTCTCTCACCTTACTCTTCCATCTTCCGTCATCCCTCTTTCATTTTAAAGTTTGTAGGGACAAGAACTTTAGACATCTACCTACTTCACTATTTCTTCCTGCCTCGTTTCTTGCAGTCGTATGCTGACCAACTGCAGGCTTACGATAACAAACTGATAGAGTTTCTTGTGGCAATGTCTTCAGCCTTAGTCGTGGTGGGCATCTGCCTTTTGGTAAGCTATATCATCCGCCTCAGCCCATTCTTAGGGCATTACTTGTTCGGAGCCAAGTATGAAAAATGAGCAATAGCCGATGTCTTTGGTTTCGGTATAGGACTATATCCTGCTATCTAACCGTTCAGCAAATCGGCTTTGTCATCCTAGATTTTTAAGATTGTATCCTTTCTGCCAGACGGTTTTGACACCATCGCAGAGGTCGTAGAGAATGTGGCGGCCTTGGATGCGGCGGCCGGCAGGAAGAAAACCACAGATGATGCGGGTGATATGACGACGGATGTTGAAAGTCTTGGGATCGTCAACACCGATGCTCTCCACACGCAGACTGAAACGGCCGATGCCGGGGAGGACAACTGTATGTCCCTCACGTAGTTTCTCCTTCATGGTGTCCTGCAGTTCGGTGACGACACCAAGAACTGTGCCTTCAGAGAAACCGCTATTCCTACAGATTTCCTCGCCAATTTCATCGAGCGTAATCTCACCCTGGCTTACCGCTTTGGCGAAATATTTACCATACGAGTTACTGCTCTTGATGTTGTTCCTTATAAGTCTAATATGTACTGCCATATTTTTTTATTCATTTTTGCGTTTAATATCATTATCTTTGTAACTTTCTGTAGTACAGCTTATTAGATGAATGATATTGCTTATCTTAATATCATACTCATCTCTTGCTGTAAAACAAGTTGTTTTACTGTCAAAAGTGCCATCTCTACGATTGTAAAGTGCCATTCCTTGGATGTAAAACAACTTGTTTTACTTTAGCCGATTACTTCTCTTTTATGCGGAATGCCGATCCTTTAGTCATACGCTTGTGTTCATAACCCATTTCAACCAACTTGCGTCCGAGTTCCTTATCCGTGCTTTTGCGTATGACGAACGTAGGGAATGCCTTCTCCAGCCGCTTCATGATAGTCTTTAGCGGCACGAACTTTTCATCCTCTGGCGTTTCGTCAGGCGACAGGTAGGTGAGCTCAATCATACGACCATAGTCGAGCACTTGCTGGAACTGAGCATTCTGCTCGATAATCCTGCTATTTTCCTCGTCGTCGTTCCAGTAGCGACGACCTTGCTGCAGCTCGGCATAGAGCTGAGCATAAAGCTGGTCGTAGTTGATGATGCCCGAATTGTCAATCTCGTCGGCATAGACGCAGATGAAACGTCGCGAACCGGTAGGATCCGTCAGTGGACGGAGGTCGTTGGTGGTAGCGATGAACGAAGCAAAGCGCTGGCGTTCCTCCATCGTCTTGCCGTAGGGCGGACGGAACTTTACGTCCTGCTTCGAAATCAGATATTTCAGCAGCGGCTGCTGCCCCTTCGACATGGCGTCGAACTCGTCGATATTGATGAGCGCATAGCCCGACATGGCGAGGAAGATGTCGTTATCATTCTTCATCGAGAGGCGGTCGTTGTAGTAAAGCTGTAGGTAGCCCGGTAACAACCGACGACAGAAGGTGGTTTTGCCCGAGCCCTGAGGTCCGATGAGCAGGGGTACGATGGCGTTACCGTACTGGCGGTCCTTGCCAAGCCACTGAGCCACCATCGACAGCATCCATTTGTGGAAGTCTTCTTCCCAATACGGATTCGTGGTTTTCACGCGGCGGGCAAGTTCGCCTACGTAGTCGTGTTTGCCGTTCCACTTGGGCAAGTGGTTGATGAAGTCTTCCATCGGATAATATTTGGGGATGAAGTTGGAGTCGATGAAACGGCTGAGGTCTTTGTCCCATGAGTCGACGCCTGCCTTCAAAGCCTTGATAGCCATTGTGTTACGCGCAGCCTGGTCTAATGGCATGAACCCGTAGCCCACAGCATTCATGCGGTATTCCGGAACACCAGTCATCACGTTGAGGCGCAGGGTATAGTTCTCCTTCATGTATGCCTCGGTCTTGTATGCAAGCAATGCCGACGGACGGGTGAACTTCATGGGAATAGTTTTCAGCGTCTCGCGGAGATAAGCCGTTTTAAACACAGCCTCAAAGAGCTCGGTGTCTTTTACGCCTTCTCCGAGCAGGGGGATAAACGTACACATGCGTACACACCAGGCCTGGGGTAATCCCATCTGGCGACAACCGTCGGCCAATTGTTCCAGTACGGCATCCCTGAAAACCTCGGATGTCCTGTACCCGCCGTCGTCATCATACCATAAATCGCGGTGCGCCTCGACAGCAACGTCGAGACAGTCGTGGAAGCGGCGCATGCGACTGTCGTGAACTGACAATCCGGGAATCTCCTCGGGCCAGTTGTAGTCGCTGATGTCCTCCTGCACAGAGCGGAACTTGGGCGTATCCTCTGGATCATCAGTCACCTGAATGGCAAGGGCCTCCGGATTGTAATAAGGTTGCGGGTCGTAACAGGCCTTGCAACTGGTCTCGAAGGAGGGCTCCGCCTCTGAAAGCGGGGTGCCGAGCTGCGAGGAGTAAATGTAGTGGTATTTGCGGAAGGCGTTCAATAACAATTGAGGATGATGATTCGCCTCAATTGTATCTGGGGCGGCAACGGTGTAGGGACAGACGATATGCAGCGAGTGGCCGTCATGACCGAGAAAACAGAGTAAGGTGTAGGGCTGTAGTGTGGCGAGCCGTTTGTATTCCTCAACGGTAGCCAGGTCGCGCAGATTCTCTATCGAGAGCAATACCAGCGGATTATAGTTTTTTGCCTTGAGCTCACCGTTTTGCTTCACCCATTCTGCTGCAAAGCAGACGTCTTTCTTGAAGTCGCGAACATAGTGCTGACGATAGGTCCCATCGCGCAGCTGGGCCACAAAGTCGTCCAATTCTTCGCGCGTGTACCTCTTTTCGTTTCTTTCAGCGTTGATGATTGTTATCTTCATGTGGTAGATGTTTTAAATATGGGTACAAAGATACTAAATTTTGACCAGAAATGCAAGCTTTTTGCTCAAAAATATCATATATTTGTCGCTTTTATGATATTATAGCGACTAATATCATTGTTATAATTTATTGATTATATGAAGATTATGACAAGAATGATATTAATATCCATTTTTCAAAATGAATTTCAAAATGTTCTTCAAAACTGCATCCTTGTAGAAAACGTTTCTCTGCTTATATGTTAATATTGCATAATTATAAAGCTTGGATGTATTATTGTATAATTATAATTCGTATATTTGCAACGTAAATATCATAATATTGAAGATAATTAATAGTTTTGATATATAAACATCACTTTTGTGAAGATTAATTTATATGGCAGACTTTTATGAATATTCAACGCCTGAACTTGTACGTTTGCTGGGCAATCGTTTCAAGGAATACCGCATGCGCTGCAATCTTACACAGAAAGAGGTGGCAGAACTATCAGGCATCGGTTTGACAACAATCCATAAGTTTGAAAACGGAACTGCAGGCAATCTGTCACTATCAACATTCATTTTGCTGCTGAAAGTTGTTGGTCAGATTGATGCGCTCGACAATGTGCTACCGGAATTACCAGAATCGCCTTACCTTATACGTAAGGAAGAAAGAAGAGTCCAACGAATACGCCACACTAAACAATAAGCCGCTATGACTAAATCATTGAGAGTAATCCTATGGGGAGAAGAGATTGGGCGACTGATGTGGGACGAACGCCGCCGCTTGTCATACTTTATGTATAATCCCGATTTTGTCAAGAAAGGATTAAATGTGTCCCCACTCGTAGCACCTATAGAGAGTGTGCACGCCCTTTCGCCAGTATGGGGAGAAGAGGCCAAAATCTATCAGAAACTCCCATCCTTCGTTGCCGACTCATTACCAGACGCATGGGGCAATCAGCTATTCGACCTCTGGCGTCAGCAGAACCATTTATCTAACGCTGATATTACGCCTTTGGATAAACTCTCGTTCATTGGACGACGAGGCATGGGTGCTTTGGAATTCCAACCAGAACTAGCACGTGAGCGCGGGAATCAGAAGATTGACATGAGGTCGTTGGTCGATTTGGCAGAGCGAGTCTATAATGAAAGAGAGAATGCTCACATTAAACCAGAAGAGTCTGTCACCTTGCAGTCACTGCTGACAGTTGGCACTTCTGCCGGCGGTCGCCAACCAAAGGCCATCATCGCAATCAATCGTCAAACAGGAGAGATACGAAGTGGTCAGATTGGTGGATTAAAAGACTACGACTACTACCTGCTTAAATTTGGCAACTCGCAATATAGCTCTGCCGAACTGGAGATGACCTATTACGAATTGGCTACGAAGGCTGGCATCCGCATGATGCATTCCGAGCTATTTCCAGTTGACAACAACAATCATTTTATCACTAAGCGTTTTGATCGTGATGGCGAAAGGAAACTCCATACGCAGACATTGGCTGCCATGTGGCCTGAAGCAGACAGTTATGAACAACTGATAACCGTTTGTCGAAGACTCCACCTTCCCGAAGTTGACTGCCAAGAGGTATTCCGCCGCATGGTTTTTAATATTTTGTCAAACAATACTGATGACCACAACAAGAACTTCTCGTTCCTTATGCAGGAGGACGGATCATGGCGATTGTCGCCAGCCTACGACATCACTTACATTATCGATGTTGGCGGCTATCGGCCAAACGAAGACCATTGTATGTACATTAGAGCCAAGTTACGTAACATCACTTACGATGACGTGATTCAGTTTGCACGCGATAATGGTATTCGCAGACCAGATGCCATCATTCACGATGTGATAGAATCATTGACGCAATTCCGTAGTGTGGCTATTAAATATGGAGTCGTAAATGAGTGGATTGGTCGTGTGGAAGCCGCGATTATCGACCATTTGAAAGCCTGGGGCAAATGGGAGAACACCTCTGTTTCTGAAATGACCATTCATGGACTTGTTGTTACTGGTTTTCACATCGAACAGCAGTTCAAAGGCAACTATCTGCTGCAAGCCACGATTGATGGCAAGCCATTGAAATACATCATCCGCAAGGGGACACCAGAGCATGACACGCTGACAAAGACTGGACTTGCGAACCTCACGGAAGAAATGATGAAAGAACTCACAGAACGCTATCTTTTGCCGAAAATACAATAACGATATACGGCATAGATACTAATTAGGATACCTGCTTTGAGGAGGGGTAGGGTGAGGTAGTGGATACAGAGACTGGCGGTAGAAGTGCCGAATAGTGAGAAGAACCAAGCATCTAAGAAGGCGAAGAAGAATACGTAATGTGTCAAATAGACAAAGTACGAAGCATCGCAGGCTATTTGAGGAATGCGTTTGCTGGTGTTTGACAAGATTCTATTGGCGATGCAAAAGACTGCAACGACTCCGACCACTCGGAAACAAAGCATCAATGACGAAAAAATAGGTGTTCGGAACGTGAGAATCATGCCGATGCCTAATAGGATTGTTAAGATGTAACCTGGCGTTTCATACTTCATGCAGGTCTCGATGAGATCCATTTTCCGAATACTCAAGAATGCTCCCAGCGTGAAGAAACAAACGGCATACGGGTTTAGGCCTGGCTGAACGGCATATAGTCCCGTTAGATATATGGGCATGAGTAGGATAAAGAGCCAATAGCCAAATTTTCTGACTCCTATATATATAATAGGTGTAAGCAACGAGACAATCATCAGGTCGCGCAAAAACCATAGCGGCATGTTGGCAGGCTCTGTGAAAATGCTGAGGCTGAACGTCTGCAGCTTGACCGCCATCGCGATGTTCCAGATGATATACGGAACCAGTAGTGTCTTCACTCTCCTTCGCAGCTTGCTCCAGTATGTCTTGGCATTCCACTCGGTGACAGTCGCAAAAAACAAATACCCCGACATCACAAAGAATGTCGGCATGGCTACCTTCACCAGTGTCTCGCTCACCACGAGCTTCAACATCTCGTAGCTAAACCATCCGCCATCCCACAATGTCCATCCCGCCCTTACTCCGCTATAGCTGTGAGCAAAGGTGATCAGTACAATCAGCGGCAACCGCAGTTGGTTGATGGTATCGTTCATAATCATTCTGGTTTGATAATGTTTATGTCAGCACGGAAAGGTATGCTTTTTCCCATTCTGACATGACATTCTCTTCTTTGAATCGTTCAGCATATCATACGTTGTAGGGAAACTTATACATTGGATATGATTGCTCAGTCACTTTCGGTATTTATATAATAGTTTTAGAATTGGAGGAATAAGAAATCTGGGCAAGTTCCCTAAAATACAGAAGAAAAGATTTTCTTTTCGATGCATTTTAATCTTAATTGTTGATAACATAGAATCTATAGGTGATATTGCCTGTTTTATTGCGGATTTAGAAAAAGGGATATCATACAATTCATTTTTCTTTACCATGGTATAGGCAGTAAAGAAACTTTCTTTGTAGATTCTTAAGCAATACCCACCGTAAAAAGACTTCTGTTTTAAAGTTTTACAATAATTTTTTAATATATTATTTGCAATAACTTGATCTTTAATATATTTACTAGGGATTGTTCCGTTTTCTGTATGATGTGATATTGAGCCCTCACGTATTAAGTAGTTATATGTTATAGTAGAAAGGAGAACAGCTTTAGAAATTTGAGGAATAATCTTATGAACAAAAATATAGTCATCACAATAGCCAGAAGAATCGAAACGGAAATTATAGGCTTTAAGAAAATCCATATTTAGTAAAATATTCCATACGGTATTGAGAAAGTGCCTATTTGAGTCTCCAAAAGCATAAGTACCTAACTCATCTTTGTTTGAGAAAACCATATTTGGATGTTGAAAAAACAACTTCTTTTCATTTTTGTCAGCAATAGTCCCAGAGACAGATCCCCAGACAGCTTCCGCCTTATAAGCTTTGGCTTGATTATATAAAACTTCAATTGCATTTTCCACTATGGTATCATCGCTATCCATAAGGAAAAGATACTGCCCTTTTGCTTCCTTCAGAATTGTATTTCTGGCTTCCGCAATTCCTGCGTTTTGCGTATGATTAACAATTCGTATTTTATCTTTTAATTGATGATTCCGAATGATCTTCTGAACATATTGCATAGTGTCGTCTGAACAACAATCATTGACAATCAGTATTTCAATATCTGAAAATGTTTGACTCAGAATAGAATTCAAGCACTTTGTAATTAGTCCTTTTGGACAATTGAATACGGGTATTCCTATAGTAACCATATATTACAAAATATCAGAACAATAATTTCCACTATAATTATGAGCAAAGGTAATCAACACAATCGGCTGTAGCCGCAGACCAAAACTATCCTTGTTTCAACCAAAAAACGATGGTAGATTTGAGACCGATATATTTAAGGTATCCTGAACGCAAGGCACGCCAGAACACTGTAGGCTTTTCCTTTAACGGAATTTGATGCCCTGTATAAAAAACCTTGCTCAGCGTGTAGCGCAGAAATTTATGGATGATAGGAGTCTGGCGGAAACGCAGCAGTTCATCAGCCACTGTGAGGTAACAGTTCATGTTGCGCTTGGAGTAGGAGAGTACCATTGTTGAGGCAGCCCTGATGCGGTGTCCGACAAGACTACGTCTTAAGCAATAGATATTATTACTACTTAATGTGAGAATTGTAGTGTACAATTCATCTTCATGAATAATACCTTCATAGAATTTTAGTCCGATTCGATCCAGAAAATCCTTGCGAATGAATAGCAACCAAACAACACAATTATGTGTTTGCGTGTCAAGCACTAAATTTAGAAGATACTCACCATCATATTTTTTGTTTTCATCTACGAGATGAGTCCTTTTGGTGTTTCTGGAAATGCGGTCGACTCCTTTTTCGGAGAAAGAGTCTCCGTCAAAGAAGATAAAATCTGCCTGATTATTCTCTATGTAGTCATAACATGTCAGCAATGCATCAGAATCCTTCAACATATCGTCAGAGTCCATCATATAGATGTATTTCCCTGTTGCATGTCGGAGTGCCAGATTCCTGGCTGCGGACTGACCTTTATTCTCTTGGGTAAAAGAAATAATTCTGTTATCTTTTTGCTGATATTTTTTGATAATGTCCCCACTATCATCTGTCGAACCATCATTAACGGCAATAATTTCTATTTCTCTTAAGGATTGGTGAATAAGAGACTGAAATGTATCATCCAAGTATGGAGCAACATTATAAATAGGTAATATGACACTGACTTTAACCATAGAAGTGTAATTTGATGCAAAATTACACATTTTCTATGAATAATCAAAGTATTTCGACTTTTTGTTTGCAAATGTCAATAATATAGCTTATCTTTGCAGTCAAAAGATTACTTACAAGCTAAAAAGCATACTTATGAGTTGTTTTTCATATAAAACCAGAATGCGCCTTTGGTCAGTATTGCATCCTATCAGAACATATAAAGCATGGTCTTTTGACCGCTATATACTATATACAGATAAATGGCGTGAGATTGTAGCAACAAATCCAAAGAAAGCTTTCGAAATGAAGTGGAACCGATTCTATAGAAGGAAATTCCCTTGGAAGAACCCACGTACCCTGAACGAGAAGCTTACTTGGATGGAAGTCTATACTGACACGTCAAAATGGACGGAATATACAGATAAGTATGAGGTGCGTAAACATATAGAAGAACTTGGTTTAAAAGATATTCTTACAGATTGTTATGGAGTGTGGGACAAAGCCGACGAGATAGATTTTAATAGCCTTCCTGAGAAATTTGTTTTGAAGTGTACCCATGACTGTGGTAGTACTGTTATTGTTCGCGACAAGAGTCAGATGGACAAGCAGTCAGTCGTTGATTTTCTGAACAAGCATGTGGCCGTCAGGTATGGCTATGACTCCTGCGAGCCACACTATACGTCCATCAAGCCACGCATCATGGCCGAGAGTCTGATTGAGATGGATAATTCGGAAGAGTTCTCTTCTGAGACTACCGTTGACCACAAAATTCGTTGTATTGACGGCAAGGCACAGTACGATATGGTATGCTACGACCGTAGCTTAGAGAGTGGCAGCGGTGGTTCGAAGACTATTTATGACTTGTATGACATACATACTTGGCAACCCATGCGTCAGTATCTTGCAGATAGGGGCGTGAAATACCGTGATGTGCCCCGTCCGCAGAATTTGGAACGTATGATAGAGATTGCAGAGATAATAGCCAAAGGTTTCCCACAAGTACGAGTGGATTTGTATAATGTCAAGGGCAAGATATATTTTGGTGAGATGACCTTCTTTGCCTTCTCAGGCATGAACAATCATTTTACGAAGAGGTTCCAGCGAATGATAGGCGGCAAAATCAACTTGCCGAAGCCATCAAAGTCTCTCTAAGGCAGCAAGAAATTTCTCTGCAAAGCTTTCCTTGTCGAATAGCTTGGCACGCTGAAGAGATGCGGCTGCCATCCGTTTCCTCTTTTCAGAATCTTGGTAGAGGTCAAGAATGGCGTTAGCAAGGTTGTTGACGATATTATTTCGCTCTACAATAGTAGCAACGCCTTCACAGATTTCAGGAATACCACCACTTCTAGTTGTTATAAGCGGTAAACCTACAGCCATTGCTTCAACAATAGTCAAACCGAAAGGTTCATCCCACATAGACGGTAAAACAGCAATATCTGCTAATTGCAAGTAATCTGGCACTTGATTGTAAGGAATGAACCCCGTGAAAACGATTTGTGTTTCAATCCTCTTTGCTTTATTCTTTAGTGACTGTATAAAAACATCCTCATTTCTAGCATTGTCAAAGAAAGAACTACCAAGAATCATGAGTTTAATGCATGGGTTCTTAAATTGGAGCATGGCATCAATTAGTTCTGATATACCTTTCTCCCTATTGATACGTCCACTATAGACTAAGACAAAGTCTTCTTCAGTGAAACCCATACTCTTGCGGTTGATAGACAGATTTTTATGGGGAGAGAATGCGTTAAGGTCAATTCCATTGTAAATTGTCTGGATTTTGTCGCTTTGTTGAATTGTTGAAACCCTTTCTTTAATATAATCTGAAACGGTCAATATCTTAGAAAGACTATTAAAAATGATATCATGATAGCGGGATTGGGAATGAAGCAAATCGTTATGAAGATGCAATATGAGATTTTTATATCCTCTTTGTGACAACTTGTAGGCAAGACCTGCCCCGTTCTCGATCAAGATAAGGTCAGAATTATTCTTCTTGAGGTCGGCATATACTTTTTCAAAGTAGTATTCAATGAAATGATTATAATATTCATTATGGTGGAAATATCCATACAATCGCCTTGCCAACCTAGCTTTGAAACTGGTGACATCAATATAGACATAGTGATTAACATCAGAGGAAATCGCAGGATGTTCTTCTACTTTTGGATCCCATGGACTATACACGGTAATGTCATGAAGTTTCTTCCTGTTATTATAATCGAGGTAGAAATCTATTAGATTCTCTACTGCTCCTCCTTGTACGGCTGGGATTGGGAGCATACCGCATGTTAAGACTGCAATCTTCATCTATCTTCTGTTATTTTGTTTTGCTTAAGCCTAATTTCCAAATGATGCGGTCTTTCCACTGGTAGTACTTGGTCATCAAGGAACGATTACGACAGTACCAACGAAGCCGGATATTCACAAAGTGCTTCGGATAGTCGATAATGGCATTGGGTGTTATTAGAAAATGGCTATAGTCCGTGACACAATCCTTCATAAAACCACGATGCTGGAAATGAGCATAGAGTGATTCTTTCTTTTCCATCTTCCCATTGTGGAAGCGCAGCATATATAGTTTATTATCTATATGTTCGAAGATGACTTGCTGCCACCCACGTGTCAAACTATTAAAGTGGTATGATTGTTTGGGTTTGGACGCATTATCGAATGGCCATTCTAACCAGCAATCTTCAGGGCGGCAATCACGCCATTTGTCGCTGCATCCTTTGTAGCCGTATTCGTCGAAGAATGTTATCTTGCTGGTAGTAAAAGCATCCTTGTAGTTTTGATAACCTTCGGCCTGTTTCATGAAATAGGCAACAGCATCTTCATCATTACGCAAAAGGGTCAAGTGCCCCCATCCCAACAAAAACTTGTGCTTCAACACATCGTCGGTAATGAAGGAACGTATATCGCCATAGACCAAGTCAAGATCTCCAAATCCCCAGAAATCATAATCTTTAAGGTAATCTGCGAGGATGTAGCCGTATGCCTGTTTGAACTCGCATAGTTTATATGGACGGTCAAGAGTAATTGGGAAGTCGAATGCCTTTTGCGCAATCTGCTGGAAGTCTCTAAACGTCATTTTGTGGACGATGATATTTTTGGCTGGCTCTACGTCGGTATCGGTGAAAAACATGAAATCAATGGAGGAATTATATAAGGCTGATGCTCGCCACATTCTGTATTGTGGGGGAAGTGTGCCAAAATGTGGTAATATGACTACGATTCGTTTCATTTTTTTTTCAGCAGAATTTTAATAAAAAGATAGATACGTGGGCGTAATGCATAAAAGCCTTTTGCTTTCTTGAGAAGTGTAAGTCCTTCAGAGAATCGTCCTTCTTTGATAAGTCGTGATGCGGTGCTGACAATTCGGTCTGTCGTATATCTGTACAAACTATTTTTAGGTGTATAGGGATAAGAGTACCATTCCCAAAAAGGATATGTCTTGCTTATGTTTCTAATTAATGATAAATTGTTCTCTGTGACATCTGGGTGGATGAGGAATGGTTCGTTAAGATAGATATAATTATAGTGGCATCCTATTCTGAGCCACATGTCAAAATCTTCGCCAATTTGGATGCCTTGCTTAAAGAGACCAACTCTTTCAAATACCTCTTTTTTTATTAATAGGCTACCTGTGCAAAAACAATAAAAATAGGAGCAGAAGTCTTTAATGATACTTATTCCAGAAGGCAATGCGGTGATTGGGCGATTAACTTGTGCTACGCCGAAAACAGATTCTTGGGGATATTGTTGCGTAAGATCATACATCGCTTTCAAAATCCCAGGTTTCCATATGTCATCAGCATCAAGAAAAGCTATAAAATCTCCTTTAGACGCTTTAATTCCGTAGTTGCGCGCAGAAGAAACTCCTTGGTTTTCTTGATATAAATACTTAATCCTTGAATCGTTGAAGGCTTTTGTCTTCTGCGCGCTGTTATCAGTAGACCCATCGTCAATGATGATAATTTCAAAATCATGATAAGTCTGTTGTAGTACAGACTGAATCGTTGATTCAATGTAATGCTCTTTGTTGTAAAGAGAAATGATGACGGAAATCATTGGACTATATAAATTGTTTTGTTTGCAAAGTTATTATTTTTTTTTGAAATAGACAATAATGATACATTTTTCTCCGCTTTTTTATATAAAATTGATATTTTTTTTTGTTTTCTCAATTCTTTTTTTTAAATTTGCAATTAGTTAATAAGAATAGTTTTTCATGAATGAGGCTTCTCGTACCAAAAGGGTGTTGCAAAATTCCAAGATGTCTTTGTTGTTATTCTTGGCTCAGCTTATTATTGGTTTTCTTACTCGCAAAATCTTCCTAGATTATTTAGGAGCCGAGGTGCTCGGCTTAAACACGACCCTTGGGAATATTCTTGGCTTTTTGAACCTTGCTGAGCTTGGAATTGGCATGGCAATGGCTACGTCCTTGTATAAACCTCTTCATGATGAGGATTATGAAACTATTTGTGAGATTATAAGTGTGCAAGGATTGTTATACAAACGGATTGCAATGTTCTTGGCATGTTCGGGTATATTGATAATGTTTTTCTTTCCATTTTTTTATGGCGGCATTGAATGTGGCTTGCTTTATGCATACATTGCTTTCATCGTTTTCTTATCAGGCTCATTGAGCAGCTATATATGGAATTATCGGGTGACATTAATAAGTGCAGATCAGAAAAATTTCAAAATAATGCCATGGATACAAGGAGTGCGATATATGAAGATTGGCTTTCAAGTTTTCTCTCTTGTTGTAATATATTGGGGTATATGGGGATGGATCCTTTGGGAATTTGTTCATAATGTTGTTGCCGTATTTGTGGTTAATTATGTGATAAAAAAAGAATATCCATGGCTTCAAAAGTCAAATCTTTCGAATAAGGAATTATTGAAAAAGTATAAATTCCTTTTAACGAAGACAAAACAATTGTTTGTGCATAAACTTTCTGCCTTTGTCTTATACCAGACAACACCTCTCATTATTTCCATGTTTGTTTCCTTATCTATGGTGACTTATTATGGCAATTATTTGCTCATTATTGGTTATACTTCATCATTACTTAATACTATCTTTAGTAGTATGGGGGCTTCTATAGGTAACTTAATTGCTGAGAAGAATAGCCAACATACGATGGATGTTTTTTGGGAGTTATTGACTTCTCGTATCTGGTTTGTTGGAGTTGCTTGTTTTGGGGTATATCTTTTTATGGCTCCTTTGATTAGTTGGTGGTTAGGTTCACAATATATTCTTCCAGACAAAACCTTTGTGCTTATTTTGGTTGGTGCATTTGTCAGTTTGTCTCGATCAATAGTTGATTCTTTTAAAGATGCTTTCCAACTGTTTGGTGATGTAGGCGCACCAGTCGTGGAGGCTGTTGTTAATTTGGGTGGTTCTTTATTGTTTGGCTATTTATGGGGACTGAATGGTATTTTATTGGGAAGTAATCTTAGCCTAGTTTTGATAGTCCTTTTGTGGAAACCTTACTATTTGTTCCGTTTTGGATTAAAGCGTTCATGTTGGAGCTATTATTTACAATATACTATGCTGTTATTCATATTACTTTTATGTGTATTTGTATCCCTTAAAATATCTTTTTCTATGGAACATACAGATTACATAATGGATGCTTTATGTAAAATGCCCTCTTTCATTATTTTTGCAGTATTGTCATATTTGTTGTTTTCACTGACAATGAGTGGTATGAGAAGATTTAGTCATAGAATTATAAAAATATTATTCCATAAAAGATGAAAGTTAGTATCATTATTCCAGTATATAACGTTGGGCCTTATATAAAACGTTGTCTTGAGTCTGTTACCAATCAATCATATTCAGGCATCGAGTGTATTTTGGTCGATGATTGTGGAACGGATAATAGTATGGAGATTGTAAGATCTTTTATTGATAGCTATAATGGGGCTGTTGAGTTCGTTATTACGCGTCATGAGAAAAATAGGGGATTGTCTGCTGCAAGAAATACAGGAATCATAAAATCTCAAGGTGATTATCTTTTTTTCCTGGATAGTGATGATGCCATAACACCTATGTGTATAGAACACCTTGTTCTTTTAGCAAATAAGTATCAAACGGCAGATTTTGTACAGGGAAATACGGTTCAGGGGATAGGATGTGTTCCTAATTATTGTTTCGCAAAAGATGTGCCGGAATTTATTAATAACAAACAGTTCTTGTCTCAAGTGATATATACGAGGGCAAATATCAGTTCTTGGAATAGACTTATAAAGCGATCTTTCATTATTAGTAATTCTCTTTTTTTTCAGGAAGGAATTGTCCATGAGGATGATTGTTGGGCTTATTTTTTGGCAAAATATTCAAATGCCGCGGCATTCACAAACGAAGGTACTTATTGGTATTATTTGAATTCCAATAGCATTATGACATCAAGTTCGAGGTCAATGATTCGCAAACGTTTGGATAGTTGTTATGTTATTTCGGATATAATTATCGATGATATCTTAAAGGAGGGTGAGTCTAATTCCTATCAGCGAATTCATCTTGCGCATATCCTTGAGAATATCCCAAAATTGTTGTTACATCGTTCTGCCCTTTTCTGGTTCTATTATTGGAAGTACTTGTGTCGTAAAGCTATCTGTCTATGTAGATTTGTAACTTTATATCGACTTCTGTTTCTTTTTGCGATGTTGCCTCCTTTGTGCTTTCTTCTAAAATGGAAAACTTGGAATTGGCGATTAAACCATTATATTATATCAAAAGTATAATTATTTTGGTTGGATTGTACTCATGAGATAATCTCATGTTACCTTATTTGTCATGTTTGGTATGGATAAAATCCGTATTCTTATGGTCAATCTTGAGGATATTCATCACCATTTTCCATACGAGGGATGGCAAAGAAAGAATTTTACCAAAAACAGATTGTTTGCGCAATTGATGCGGTGTCGCAATATATAAAGAAATACAAACTGTCAAGAAAAGAATCCACCATTTAATGCTCCATATTCGAGAAATGACAGTAACTAATATTGCCATTCCAAAGGTAAGAACGACCAACATCGAACGGGGAATCAATGCTTGCTGAATAGTCTTGTCAATAAAGTCGATATTGCCAGTAAGGATTGCCTTAGGGATATATGGCAACATGCGGAACAGGCTTTGTATCTGTGCGGTCATCCAGCGAAGACGTTGCTTCTGGAAATTATCCTTATTGCTGACCTTTTCGTCAAAGACATGGATGTCGGGTTCGTATTGGATATAAACTTTTTGTTGGAGCAACAGGGCTTCCATTTCGCGGTCTTCACCGGCAGTAGTCAATTTATAGACATTTTCCTTGAATAATTGGAAATCGAAGCACATACCTGAGCCAATCAATGCCGATGAAAGACCGATACGATTGTGGGCCTTGCGGAAAATGGTGTTGTTGATTTCCTCGCTGACGCCATCGAGCACGGCAATGTCGTTATCATTGTTTTTTGCACAACGATGACATTGGATGGCCTTATAGCCTTTGGCACATTCAGTATTCAGTTGTTCCAGGAAGTGTGATTCCACAACATTATCTGCATCTAAGATAACGATAAAATCAAAATCCTCAGACCTCTGGCCTCTGACTTCTGCCTTCTGAAAGTAGTCCATAGCAAATTGCATGGCCTTAGCCTTGCTACTCTTTTCAAAGACCGGTTGGAGCAGGGTGATGGGTAGTGCAGCTAACTTTTCATTGGTCTCGGGCTGCATGTGGTCGGAGATGACTGCAACATGGAAACTGTTATACGGATAATATTGCGCTAGGAATTTTTGGACAGAATTGACGATGACGTTATCCTCGTTGTAGGCTGGGTAGAGAATCAGGTAGCTGAAGAAATCCTTCTTACGCATGGCCAGTACTTGACCGGTAAGATACTTGGTTAGTCTGGAGACACGTTTCTTCCATAAAGTTGATACTAAGGCAAAGAAAAGGATATAGATAGCTGAAGTAGCCATCAGTAACCAAATGACGATATCGATGAAATGAATCAAATGCCAAAACATATCATAGTCTTATTTTTGCAGGTCAAACTTATTGAGTATCTTTCTTCCCAAAGAAAACTTATTGAGCACAGGAGTTAATAGGACTACCGGAACCATAAAGAAGGTCCTATCCCACTTATCGTCAACCAAGTAATTGGGGGTGGCAATAGCGAAAAGAAGCACGACAATGGCAAATAATGCCCACCATTTCAGCGCTGCTGTCATATAGATGAAAGGCACAATGACGCACATGGCCATAATTATCAGCATCATAATCATACGGGGCAGGAGCATCCATTGAAGCAACTTATCAATGAGGTCGTAATGACGGTTGATGATAGCTGTAGGCAGGAAGCGAATGTTGCGAAGGATGGTCTTCCATTGAGCCCATATCCAACTGCGATGCTGACGGTTAAAATCTTCTGCCTGACGAGCCTTCTCGTTATATACATAAATTTTGTCGAAATAGTCGACATAGATATGTTGACGGGTGAGCATGGCCTCCAGTTCCTTATCTGCCCATGAGGGCTTGGCAATTTGAAGATAGCTTTTGAACCATTCAAAATCGAAAACCATACCAGAGCTATGCATGGCAGCAGGGAGGCCAATACTGATATGTCCCCGACGGAAGATGGAATTGTTGATTTCTTCAAATACAGCACTTAAACGAGCCGTTACCGTATCACGGTTGAGCGACAGTTTATGGGCCTGAATAGCTTTTGTTCCTGCTGATTCATAGGCGTCATTCATTTGTCGCAAGAATTCTGTTTCTACCACATCGCCTGCTTCCAAAATGATGGCCGCATCATATATCTTAAACTGTGGCAGGTTGTTGATAGCCAACTGAAGGGATTTTACTCTGGAACTTTTCTCATAACTGGGCGTTAAAAGTGTGATAGGCTGTTGAGCCAGATGGAATAAGGTCATCTCATCTTCTTTATCTGCAATGACTGTGACGTCAAACTGGCGCATAGGGTAGGATTGTCCCAAAATAGACTTCACCGTCATCATGACGCTCATTCCGTTCCTGTGGGTGGGAATCAAAATGACAAAACGATTCTCATTTTTTGCTTTAGGTGTTTCGCTATGCCTGGGGAATAGAGAGGTAATAGCAAAGACACCCAAATACAAAACAGTAAGCGAGACGATGATAAACAATATCCAGTCGACGTATGTGAGAATAGTCCAGAGAGTCATACGATATCAGTTGAAAGTTGAAAGATGAAAGTTGAAAGTTATGAAATCGCGGAGGCCCTTGAGAGTGGCTTTGGCCAGATCGGGGCGGTGGCAGAGAAGGGATTTGATGATGTCCCTTAGGGCAACAATCCCTATCAAGTAGCTATAGGTCAGATACTTTTGGGGATTGCTAATATTGCGTTTGGCAAAGAGAAGACGATTACGGGTCATGTAATAACTCTTCAGAGGAGAACTCTGGCCAGTGGATTGGCTTTCTTTGTGATAGATGGTGCATGCAGGTTCATACCAAATATCGTAGCCAGCGCGGCGAATCATCATAGACCAATCCAACTCCTCATAGTAAAGAAAATAGCATTCGGGCATCATTCCTACCTTGTCAATGACTTCGCGTTTAACCATCATAGCAGCACCATGAGCGTATGGAGTGAGGTGAGCAGTATCGTACTGACCATCGTCTTCTTCGCCACAGCCTATAGCTGAATTCCGAAGGGTAATCTTCGATAATGGGGTATAGCCCGCGTATTGAATAGGATTATTCCCCCAGGCAAACTTGATTTTCGGACAGACCATACCAATCTTTGGAGAGGACTCCAAACGATTGATGAGATGGCTGATGTCTGATGTCTGAGGGCTGACAGAAGTCTGATGGCTGATGGATGAAGGCTGAAGGAGGGTGTCATTGTTGATAAAGAAAAGGTATCTGCCGTGGGCGGCTTGGATGCCAAGATTATTGCCACCGGCAAAGCCGAGATTCTTTTTGGAACGAATGACTGTAACTTGAGGGAAACGTTGCTCGATGATGGATGCTTCATCGTCTTTGGAGGCATTATCTACTACGATTACCTCTATGGACTCATCCTCTAAAGGCAATGTCTCCATCAATTCACAGGTTTCTTTCAGCCCGTTGTAATTGATTGTTATTATCGATAATGCTTTCTCAACTCTCACCTTTCACTTTTCACCTTTCATTTTACTAAACTCTCAACGCACGTTTCTTCTCTAACTTCAGCCGTTTCTTTTCTTCTTGTATCGCTAATGCTTTGTTTTCCCATTCTATCCATTCTTTTTCTATCCATGGAAGTATATATACAATGGTAAGCCCTCCATAAAAAACCAAACCATTAGGGAATTGCATCAATACCTGATTCCCATATCCACCTACTTGTTGGGAAACAAAAGCACAACAGAAACCGGCACCGATACCACGTAAGGATGGACTCTTTAGAGTGAAAAAGACAATCCAACATGCTCCTGCTAACATGATAAAAGTGCAAATGAGGAATACGGTAATCCCCACAACTCCTGTCCTTAACCAAATGAACACATATTCAGAATCTGGTGCTATCGTGGCCATCCTATTATACTTGTTGTTAGCTGGGACATTGTCATAATTCATCCCAATACCAATACCCCATGGAGCTTCTTTCATATATTTTTTCATGGTTTCTTGATTGATAGTTCGGGTGTTGGCGGATGCATCATTCTTATTAAACGCAGAACGCATACGACGAATCTGCTGGTTCCCTTGTCCAACTTCAGTAAATACAAGTAAAAAAACCAAAAGACCAAAAACTAATGTAAAAGGAATTGCAATCTTAAACGATTTGGATAAAAATATATAAGCCATGAAGCCTGCCATCATACAAGCGATTGCTGTTCGAGTACCAGAGGGGAACATGCCCCAAATGCAAGCACCTCCCACAATCAAACAAAAATATTTTATTTTCTTGATTTTTGCCGTAATACCAAAAATGACAAAAGCGACAGCGGTTGAAGCAATGCCAATACCATAGTTGGCGGCATCACTATATATTGACCAATACCTGATAAGCGTTCCTGCTTGAAGGAGATGTTGTTTTCCGTGAGGGCCATATAGCCAACTACTCTCTCCGGGAGTTAAACCTATGTATTTCTGTCTCCATACCCAAAAAACTGCGAATAGTGCCAATGCTCCCCAAACATATAAGTAATATAGTAATTTTTTTTGACAGTTAATATATAGTGTAAAGACCAAAAAAATGTATAATAATGGAAAAGCCATCAATCGAGCACCTGAATACCATGCTCCAACATTTATCCCTAATCCACAAGTGTCGTTAAGGACTTCCAGTATGCAAAATGCTACCCAAGCCAATATGGAAAAGAACATAATGTTACCAATCCGTTCAAAATGACTCTTTTCTATATCAATAAGCGCAATTGCTAGCAATGACAGTTCAAGCAATTCATTGGCTAATGATATTGGTATTGGCAAAGATAAGTTTTTCATTTGGACAAAATAGTTGACAACAACCAATACCCAAAAGAGAAATGACCGATAACGGAAGGAAGTCAAAACAAGCAAAACCAACAACGGGCTGATGCAGATGATGGCAAAAGCAGAAAACCCTGTGGATATGAACTCGTAGATGGCCAGCAAAAACAGGAGGAGGAGTAATGAAACTCTTCCCCCATTGTCTTTTGCGTATGTTCTTATCGCATTATTCATGCTTATTTCCCATGTTCGTTTTCTGTGGCGGTTAATCCCAACTGTGAAATGCGATAAACAAAGTTGTTGAACTTTGTGTAGGGAGGTAACTGGCCGACAAATTCTTCAACAGCATAACGGCTGGCTTCTGTGAGGTACATAAAGAGTGTATTCTTGTGTTCTTCGTCTAACATCGCTTCGACTTCCTTGAGTGCCTTTTGGTCGACATCCTTCCAGGTACGATTGGCACGAGTAACCATCAAATTCACTGTACCCATATTCAATAAGGCAGGTGATATGGAATTTTCATTCAAATTAGGATATTCAACAATGGCAATCTCGTCAGGAAGAATGTCTGGACACAAATCCTTGATACCTCTGGCGAGGATGAAACGGCTGTCTTCTGCTAAGAAATCCTCATCATATGTCAAGCGGCGAACCTGTAGACCAATAGATATCCAATAGTTTTCCAATTCCTGCGCCAGATAGCTCTTGCCGTTTCCCGAGTCTGTAGAAATGAGATTGAGCACATTTTGCTGGCCTTCCTGGAAATGTGGAAGAAGGGCCTTGCTCAACTGTTTCATAGCCATATCAGCAATGGTTTTGTTGAAACGGCGATAACGCAGATTGCTTTCTTTGGGATAACAGCCCATGACTGGTACTTTAGTAATACGCTCTGAACGCATACGGTCACGTAAGGTGCGATCCAGTAATTCGATGATAAAGAACCAGAGAGCAGTTAGCATAAAGGTCAGCAAAAATGCTCCTAATAAAATCATCATACGGTTAGTGGGCTGTGCATTCAGTGGGAACATAGGCGGATTGAGTACACGGAGTGATGCTGTTGACATCTGCAGGTTACGTTGGCGCAGACGAGCAGCATTGAGTGCCTTCAACATTTCCATGTAGTTGCCCTCAATAAACCCTATGTGGCGCGCTTTTCGATCAAGTGTAGCACCAATCGGTGCATAGAAAAGATATTGATTGTCCAAATTGTTTTTCATGATGTCTGTAGCTGTCATCTCGGCCTTTGTCTTTTCCAGCAATAATAGTTGCTCCAACCAACGGTTGAGCATGTCATTGGCTCTGACACCAGTCTCCGTACTATAGGTAGAAGCCTCTATATCCTTGGTTAACTCGGTCACACGACCTGTAGCTGTTTGTAAATCTTTTTGGGCCTTGGCTAATTCTTCCTGAGACTCAGTATCGCGACCGCCCCCTTCACTGCTCATCAGTCGGAGATTGGAAATACGGGACTGGATACGGGAGATATCCTTAATCTGATTAGTGAATTCCTGATTGGCACGAATAACCTGTGCGCGATTTCCTAACTGACGCTCCAAATAATCCAATAGTGCTTTTGCAGTCGTATAATTCATTAACTGGTCATTGCGGAAATTCTGTTGTTGAGCTTCCAAGCCAGTTAGTGCCTTTGTTTGCTCTTCATAATTAATAATTCGTTTGGAAACGTTGTATCGAATTAAATCGTCTTCTGCATTGGACAAAACACGGTATAATCGAGATACCTCTTTTTCAAAGAACTTAATCACATTACTTGTTTCACCGAAACGAAGCTGCTGGTATTGGCGGGCAAAGACTTCGTTGAGAATGTCCAATGTGTTATACGCTATACCAGCATCATTGGCAGAATAACCAATATCAATGATATCCGTTCCATTTAATTGGAGAACTTTTAATTTTGATGTAATGCTGTTGATACCGAAATAAGGGTGATAATTCAATATGCCAAAAAGGTAATTATCTTGTCTAGGCTTTTCGTAGGCTTTTAAGTTGGCGTATGTTTGTGCCTCACTGTTATGATTAATCAAGGCTTTGACATCAGCAGGAACAGTGGCATTTAATTGGCGGAAGTGTTCGGCCGATATATAGTTGTTGTCTTTGCTGGGATTGCCATACATCATGCAACGGCCAAACAAGCGTAAAGCCACTTCATGAATGGTATTGTCTGTAGTAATAATTAACATTAAATTTTTAATATTCGTTTGCGAATTACCTCCAGCAGCACCAGTACCACCTTCAATGTTGTAAGCGGTAATCATACCCGTATAAATGGTAGTATTGGTGTCATAAACACGTTCCATGTGACGGGTGGAAAACCATGCCACAATCAGTGCAATCATTGGTAAGATAACTAAATACCAACGAATTTTATATAAAAAACGAACGAGATATCTGAATAAATCCATAATAGTATATTTGAGTCTGTTATTTCTTATTATTTTTCTCAGCTTTTTTTGCTAATTTAGCAGCTTTTTCCTGAGCCTTTTGCTCAGCCTTTTCCATTTGGGCATATCTTTTTTCTTCCGCAGCGGCTGTCTTGCGGATCTGCTTGTCGATAGCCTTATTTTCTTTCCGAATTTGCTTCTCCGTCTTATGGTCACCACTATCCAAAGTGATTTCTGTGGTAGTATTGGTCAAAATGGGTGTATGCGTAAGTATTTCTAATGTGATAATATCCGTCGTGATAACTGTTTGCATATCTTGATAAGATTTTACGTTACCTAACTCATGCATTTTGGTCCATGCATAATCTTCGATAGTCATATTGCCTTGGTGGAAATCTTCCATATTTAAAGCACCTGCTCCTTGGTAAGCTGCAGCAGCCTCGCCTGCAGTTTTGAGTGTAACAAGGTCATTGGTGATTTTGATAAATAGAGTCGCGATTTCTTTTTTTAAGTCTTCATATTCTTGATCCTTTTTGTACATCGCCATATCGGCTTCCAGCCTTTTGCGCTTAACAGCAGCCGTTAAATCCAATATGTCTTCTAATGGAACAGCAAGGTTTACACCTACATTCCAATAGCTTTGTTCGGTACCTTGAAATTGCTGGAGCACCATATTGTATGAACTTGAACTCTGTCCCCACATATCCGTCTTACCATAACTGTAGCTGGCATGGCCTGTGACGTATGAGAAAATATGACGTTTTTGCTTGGCAACTTCTGCCTTGGCTAACTCCTGAGCCTTTTCTAGGGTAAGAACACGTGGGCTTTGTTTGGCATTTTCAAACAATACAGCCAAAGGAGGCAGGTGGAAGTTGGAGAAATTGATGGTATTTTCCTCGCTGGAATCAAAAAAACCAGCGCTGATGCCGCTCTCGTTATATTGTGCAAAAGCACTGTGGCTAATAGCCGCAGCAGCTATCATGAGCAGATGTCGTTTCAAACCTTTCATCATATATATCTGATTATACATTTTCTTTCTGAACAAAGGAAAAAATGGTGCGGAAGAGAATCTTCATGTCGAGGGTAAAGCAATAGGTCTGGCCATAAAGAATATCCAGCTGCTTGCGCTCTTCGGCACTCATATTACCACCCTTGCCGCGTTCCTCGACCTGCCAGAGACCTGTCAAGCCAGCAGGAGCCATGAAACGGTCGATATTCGAGTCGGCAGTGAGCTTCTCGGCCTCGTAGAGTGGGAGAGGACGATTACCGACAACAGACATGTCGCCCTTGAGGATGTTGAAGAGTTGTGGAAGCTCGTCAATACTGTATTTGCGGATGAATTGTCCCACCTTGGTGACACGTGGGTCGTTCTCAATCTTGACAAAGGCATTGTTGATGTCTTCCTCTTTCTTCTTGTTATAGTCGCTCTCAGCCATGACGAAATCGTCGCCAACGAGCATAATCTCCTCGTCGTCAATCATCATCATGGACTCCATGCCCATATCCATCATTTCTTGTTCGGCCTCTTCACCTAACGGGGCGGTGACTGTGGTCTTGGTATCTTCCTCTTCTTGCTCGGCATACTGGTTGTGTTCCTTGCTCAACTCCTTCAGACGCTCTTCAGCATCCATATACATGCTGCGGAACTTCAGGAAATCGAAAATGGTGTAGTTGGTACCTACGCGCTTGGACTTGAATAGTATTGGTCCGGGACTTTCGAGACGGATGGCAATGGCCGTAATAATGAAAATGGGGGAGAGCAAGATGATGGCCAGACCGGAGAATACAATGTCGAACAGACGCTTCCAAACGGGAATCTTGAACTTCAAGATGCGATATTTGGGCGCCTCGTCATCGAAGAGGATGCTCTCGCGGTCGGAGATGAACTGAATCTTCTTATTCAACTCGGTCACAGAGGCCTCGGCCACAATGGTGTCGTTGATGCCACACTTCATGTAGACGCTGCGCTCCTCCTCGGTCATGTTGTTGGTGATGAGGATGATGTAGACATTGTGGCACTTTTTCCGCAGATAGGTGATGGCGGTAATATCCTCACTACGAACATTCCGCTCGAAGAAGACGATGAAATGTTCGTTGGAAACATGGGGAGTACAAATCTGAGCAGCATCCTTATAGGCAGTAGTCATACGGACCAACTGGCCAGGGATGTAACGTAGACGCTCTTGTGTCTTAGGATTGTTTCCTAAGTAAACAACACCTATCATATATTATATAATAATGTATATTATTATTAATTAGGAAGGATCTTCTTGACGCGAATTTTCAACTCCATCGGGTTGAAGGGCTTGACAATATAGTCCTCGGCACCAATTTCCAACAAACGGATACGCTCGCTGGTGGAGTCTTCACTGGAAAGCATAATCACTGGGATATGGCGGAATAATTCGTTCTGCTTAATCCACTCCAAAAAGTCGTCACCACGCATGCCTGGCATACGGATGTCGGAAATGATGAGGTCAGGGGTATTACCTGCCTGAAGCCACTTGACACCCTGCAATCCGTCGGGGAGCCACTGAACGTCATAATCACTCATCAAATAGATAGAGAGCACCTTTGCGATGGTCTCCTTGTCATCAAGTATTAGTATCTTCTTTTTCATATATGAAATAAATCTTTAGTCAATAGTATTGCCATTTTTGGCAGCCATTTCGTTGCAAAGGTAAAAAAATATTTTTAATTGTAGTCAATAAATGATAAAAAAATGATGAAAAAGTGCAAAAAAGTTGGTTTTTACAAAAATTTTAAGGAAATTTGTACTGTAAAACGTCATATAATTAGAATTAATAACAAATATTTCGTTATGGCAAATAGGTATCTATTAGGTTTTGATGTCGGCAGTTCATCTGTCAAGGCATCGTTGGTTAACGCCGATAATGGCAAGTGTGTGGCAACGGCTTTCTTCCCCGAAAAGGAAGCGCCGATTATGGCCGTCAAAGCAGGATGGGCTGAGCAGGACCCACAGATGTGGTGGGACAATGCCAAGCTGAGTCTGAAAAAAATCATGGCTGAGGCTGGTGCAACTGGTGAGGAAATCAAGGCCATCGGTATCTCGTATCAGATGCACGGTCTGGTTTGTGTGGATAAGAACCTCAAGGCTCTGCGTCCGTCAATCATTTGGTGCGACTCTCGTGCCGTCCCCTATGGTGAGAAGGCTTTCAAGGAACTGGGGGGTGAGCAGTGTCTGAGTCATCTGCTGAACTCCCCCGGTAACTTCACGGCTGCCAAGTTGGCCTGGGTGAAGGAGAACGAGCCGGAGCTGTATAGCCAGATTTACAAGATTATGCTGCCCGGTGACTATATCGCTATGCGGCTCTCTGGTGTGGCTAATACCACCGTCAGTGGTCTGTCGGAAGGTATGTTTTGGGATTTCAAGAACAATCAGGTGGCTGACTTCCTGATGAAGTATTACGGCTTTGACAGTTCACTGATTGCGGACATCGTGCCTACTTTCGCGGAGCAGAGCGTGGTTAGTGCCGAAGCAGCTGCTGAACTGGGACTGAAGGCAGGTACACCGATTACCTATCGTGGTGGTGACCAGCCGAACAATGCCCTGTCGTTGAATGTGCTGAATCCGGGTGAGATTGCTGCAACGGCTGGTACATCGGGCGTGGTATATGGTGTGCTGGGCGAAGTGAACTATGACAAGCAGAGTCGTGTAAACACTTTTGCTCATGTGAACCACACAGCCAATCAGACACGTCTGGGTGTGCTGCTGTGTATCAATGGTACAGGTATTCTGAATGCCTGGACGCATCGTAATATCACGCCGGAGATTGGCTATGCCGAGATGAATGACTTGGCTGCTCAAGCACCTATCGGTAGTGAGGGAGTCACGATTATCCCATTCGGTAATGGTGCTGAACGTGTGTTGGAGAACAAGGAAATCGGTTGCTCGATCAACGGTCTGAACTTCAACAAGCACTCGAAAGCTCATTTGGTCCGTGCTGCACAAGAGGGTATCGTCTTCTCATTCTGCTATGGTATGGAAATCATGCAGCAGATGGGTATGGATATCAAGAAAATTCATGCAGGCAAGGCCAATATGTTCCTGAGCCCGCTGTTCCGTGATACACTGGCTGGCGTGAGTGGCGCAACCATCGAACTCTATGATACGGATGGTTCGGTAGGTGCTGCCAAGTGTGCTGGTATCGGTGCCGGTATCTATGCCAATGCCGATGAGGCCTTTGCTTCGCTGGAGAAACTGCAGGTTATCGAACCCAAAGAATCTGACCGTGCAGCTTATGCTGCTGCTTATGCACACTGGAAGGAGTCGCTCAAGAAGAACTTGTAAACGACTTACACCTTATTATATATATAGGGGCGGAAAAACTTCCGCCCCTATATATATTTCTCCTATTATTCGTGTCAATCGTAGACTTTGGCTTCGCGGCGTCCGGTCAGTACGGCCAGGGCATTGAGGGCGAGGGCTTCCATCTCGTTTTCACCAGGGAAGGTGTAGACGGGAGCCAGAAAACCGATACGTCTGCGTAACTCGTTGATGATATACTCCGAATGAGCCATGCCGCCTGTGATGAGGATGGCGTCAATCTGACCGCAAAGCACAGCCCCCTCTGCAGCGATGTTTTTGGCAATATGGTAAATCATGGCATCAACAATGAGTTTGGCATGCTCGTCACCATTGTTGATACGTTTCAGAATCTCACGCATATCGTTGGTGCCTAAATGGGCGTTTAGTCCAGCTTTACCTGCAATACGTTTCAATAGCTGTTCCTCGTTATATTTCCCACTGAAGCAAAGACGGATGAGGTCAACAGCAGGAAGGCTGCCGGCACGTTCGGGCGAGAAGGGACCCTCGCCATCCAACGCGTTGTTGGCATCAATGGCCTTGCCATGTTCATGGGCGGCTACGCTGATGCCACCACCAAGGTGACAGATAATGAGATTCAGATCCTCGTATTCTTTACCGATACCACGAGCATAGCGGCGGGCAATGGCACGCTGGTTGAGGGCATGCCAGATGCAGATGCGGGGCATGAGGGGAGAACCGCTGATACGAGCCAAAGGAGACAGTTCGTCGACAACACCCGGGTCGGCAATGAATGAACGACAGTCTGGTATCATGGAAGCAATCTCATGGGCAAGCAGACACCCTAGATTACAGGCGTGACTATGCATGACACAACCATGCAGTGTGTCGTCTAGCATACGCTGATTGATCTCGTACACACCACCACTGATGGGCTTGACCAGTCCACCACGTCCGATGACAGCATCGAACTCCAGAGGAATGTCCGCTGCTTCTAGCTCGTCGAGGACAAGCTGACGGCGGAAATCCTGCTGTTCTATGATGTTGCCAAAAGGAGCCAGTTGCTCGGCAGAGTGGGGGATGTTGCGAAGCAGGATTGGGGACTCGTCTTCGTAGACAGCTATCTTAGTAGACGTGGAACCGGGGTTGATGACTAGGATTCTCATAGAGGTGTGAGGTAAGATGCAAGAGGTCAGATGGCGGCCAAAGCCAAGGAGTAATACTTGGAGTCGGGGCTATCGGCACGCGAGGGAACCACGCAGCAGCACTGAGTACCTTCCAACACACCAGCTGTCTTGGCATAGCCGAAGAGTGTCAGCGTCTTGTAGAATACGTTGCCGGCTACAATATCGGGGAAGATGAGGGCATCGGCCTGTCCGTCAATCACGCTGCGGATGCCTTTCTCATGCAGGCTGACGGAGTCGAGTGATGTCTTTAGGTCAAGTGGTCCATCGATGATGCAACGTCCGAACTTACCCGTTTGTGCTTCGGCAATGATGTCGAGGTAGTCGGCAGTATAAGGGAAGGCCTTGACACTGACTTTCTCTGCACAGTGTATTAACGAGATACGAGGCTCCTCAATCCCTAAACCGTGACACACGTAGTTCACATAGTGAATCTGTTGGCGACGCTGGGCTGGGGTAGGGACGGGGATAACGGCAGCATCGGTGAAGAAAAGCAATTTCTCGTATTTGGGAATCTCGGCCATAGCTACATGCGTCAGGACGTGACCAGGACGAAGGATGCCTTTCTCCTTGTCGAGGATGGCACGTAACAAAACATCAGTATTGATGAGTCCTTTCATCAGGATGTCAGCCTCGCCATTCTTGCATAAGGCTACGGCCTGGCGGGCACACTCTTCCTTGTCATCACCATTAACGTAAATGGGCTCGATAAACCCCATTTCCTTGCCTTTTTCTACTGCATAGCGAGTACTGGCATCGTTGGCACATACCACAGCCACACGCTTACGGTCTCCCCGCTCTTGCAGGAAAACAATCATGTCGTTTAGCGTTCTAATAGATTGCATAGACTTTATTATTTAGGTTGTAGTTTTATCGGTAACTATGATTGTCCGGAGAACTGCTTGATGCGCTGTTCCTCAGAGAGCTTACATATTAATAAGGTGTCGTCATTTTCTGCTACGATATAACCATCAAGTCCCTGAACGACAACCTTCTTTTCCTGAGTTGTGTGGATGATGCAGTCGTGACTCTCGAACAGGGTAATATCGGGCCCGATAGCAGCATTGCCGTAAAGGTCTTTCTTGCTTTGTTGAAGCAGGGAACCCCATGTGCCGAGGTCGCTCCATCCAAAATCGGCTGGACAGACGAAAATCTCCTCGGCTTTCTCCATGATGGCATAGTCGACGGAGATATTCTCGCATTCGGGGAACAAACGGTTTATTTCCTGTTGTTCCTGTGCGGTGCCATAGACAGGGAGCAGCGATTCGAAAATCTTGGCCATTGCTGGCTGATAGATGCGGAAGGCATTGACAATGGTGGATACATTCCAGATGAAAATACCGGCATTCCAATAATAGTTTTTCTCGCTGATATATTGTTTGGCGGTTTCCAAATCAGGCTTCTCGCGGAAACTATCGACGCGGAAAATCTCCTTGTTACGCAGCGACTTGCTGGAGAGATCTGCTTGAATGTAACCATAGCCTGTCTCAGGACGGGTGGGTTTCATACCCAAGGTCACGATGGCATCGGTGTCGGAGGTGAAAATAAGGCATTCACTGATGACACGGCGGAACTCAGTAGGATCCATCACGATATGGTCGCTTGGCGAAACCACAATGTTGGCCTTCGGGTCCTTGGACTTGATACGCCAGGAGACATAGGCGATACAAGGAGCCGTATTCCTGCGACAGGGTTCGCAGAGAATATGGTCGACAGGCATATCCGGCAACTGGCTGCTGACAGTATCGGCATATTTCTGATTGGTGACAACCCATACGTTTTCCGAGGGAACAATGCCGGCGAAACGATCAACGGTCAACTGGAGCAAAGACTTGCCAATACCTAAAACATCGATAAACTGCTTGGGTTTATCGGCTGTGCTCATGGGCCAGAAACGACTTCCGACACCGCCGGCCATAATGACGAGATGGTTGTTGATTTTTGCCATAATAGTCTCTCTTTTATTTTTATGCTGCAAAAATATAAAATAAATATGACAATAACAAAACTTTATGCAAGAAAATGTAATTTTCTTACGATACGTTAATGTTTTCTTGGAAATATCGGAGAAAAACCGTACCTTTGCAGGCGTTATGAACCATGATATGCTTGAAGAATTGAATGAAGGACAGCGGGCTGCCGTCGAGTATTGTGACGGACCACAACTGGTGATTGCCGGTGCGGGGTCTGGCAAAACCCGTGTGCTGACCTACAAGATTGCCTATCTGTTAGAACAGGGGATGGCTCCTTGGAATATTTTGGCACTGACCTTTACCAATAAGGCAGCTAGGGAGATGAAGGAACGAATAGGAAAACTGGTAGGGCAGGAGAGGGCTATCTATTTGCAAATGGGGACATTCCACTCGGTTTTTGCACGTATTCTAAGAGTTGAGGCAGAACGAATCGGCTTTGGTTCTAATTTCACCATTTATGATCAGGCTGATGCCCGTTCGTTGGTGAAGAGCATTATCAGGGAGATGCAGCTGGACGATAAAACGTATAAGCCCAATAGTGTGGCAGACCGCATATCGATGGCTAAAAACCATTTGTTGTTGCCGCAACAGTATGCTGTCAGTTCGTGGGCGGCAGATGATGCACTGTACAAACGTCCCTTGGTTTCAGAGATATACAATCGCTATGTGGAACGTTGTCATCAAGCCAATGCTATGGATTTCGACGACCTGCTGGTAAAGACCTTTGTGTTGCTGCGTGACCATGAGGATATTCGGAGGAAATATATTGAACGCTTTCAATATGTTTTGGTTGATGAGTATCAGGATACGAATTACGCTCAGCAAGAGATTGTATTATTGCTAACACATGAGCATGGTCGTGTTTGTGTGGTGGGCGATGATGCCCAGAGCATCTATAGTTTCCGTGGTGCAAACATTGATAACATTCTGAATTTTCAGAAGCAATATAGGGATGCAAAGTTATTTAAACTGGAACAGAACTACCGCTCGACACAACTTATTGTACAGGCTGCGAATAGTCTGATTAGGAAGAATGAACGACAGATTCACAAGGATGTGTTCAGTAAGAATGAGGAAGGCGAGCGCCTGATGCTCAAGCCTGCATATAGTGACAAGGAGGAAGCGATGATAGTATGTAACGATATTAAGCGCATCCGCCGGCAGGAAAATGGCGAGTTTTCGGACTTTGCCATTCTTTACCGAACGAATGCACAAAGCCGTTCCTTTGAGGAACAGATGCGTAAGGACGGTATACCTTATAGAATATATGGAGGGCTGAGTTTCTACCAGCGCAAGGAAATAAAGGATGTCATTGCCTATTTCCGTGTAGTGGCTAATCCAAATGACGAGGAGGCACTGCGTAGAATCATCAACTATCCTACACGTGGTATTGGAGATACAACGGTAGGAAAAATTGCCGAGACCGCAAACTTGCATCGTGTGAGCTTGTGGCAGGTCATCCAGCAGCCAATGGTGTTTAATCTCAATTTGTCCAAGGGCACTCTGACTAAGCTGGAGGATTTTAAGACGTTGATAGAGGGATGGACAGCGCGCATTGACAAGGAAGATGTCTATGAACTCGGTCACTCGATTATTATGGAAAGCGGTATCAGTAAAGATATTTACGGTTCGTCGAATCCGGAAGACCTGTCAAGACAAGAGAATCTGGAAGAATTCTTAGGAGGCATGCAGGATTTCGTGGAGTCACGAAAAGAGGAAGACCGCGAAAACGAGATTGGTCTCAGTGATTTCCTTCAGGAAGTGGCATTGTTGACAGATTTGGACAGTGACGGAGATAAAGATCAGCCTAAAGTGTCGCTGATGACGATTCACGCAGCGAAAGGACTGGAGTTTCCGACGGTATTTGTTGTAGGGTTGGAAGAGAATATCTTCCCATCACCGATGTGTGTCAATACCATGCGGGAATTGGAGGAAGAACGCCGATTGCTATATGTGGCTATTACCCGTGCTGAGAAACATTGTATTCTGACATGTGCGCAGAATAGGTTCCGTTATGGCAGAATGGAATATGATATACCCTCACGATTCATCAAGGATATTGCTCCCAATTTGCTGAAAATTGAGGGAGGTACTGGATTGACTGGATTTAAGGATTTAGGTTTTTCTAGAGAATCTAGTTTTTCTAGAGGATCTAGATATTCTAGAGTTCCTGTACAGAATCCACGCCCAGTAGCTACGCAGTTTGTGGCTGATCCGAAACCCCGAATGGTGCCTGTTCGTCAGGAAACTCCCCGTCCACAGTCGGCTATAGGAGATATCGGACTCAAGGAGGGTAATGTCATTGAACATCAGCGTTTTGGCATTGGGACGGTCGTCAAAGTAGAAGGATCAGGTGAAAATACAAAAGCCACCGTTGCTTTTAAGAATGCTGGAACAAAGCAACTGTTGCTAAAATTTGCCAAGTATACGATAATAAAATAAATGCTCTAGATATTCTAGACGGTCTAGATACTCTAGATGTTCTAGAGAAATTATAAGGCATCATCTTCCGGGCGTTCCGGCAGATGATGCTTAATTGGGGGAAGATGTTTCTTCTTGCGAAGATATGCGGCTTTTCGGGCTTCGTAATCTTCGAAGTGTTTCTCTAGAAAGTTGTCTGCCATCATTGGTTCTGATTGTAGACGATACTGATACGTATTGGATCGTGTTGGTTGTTGCTGCCACCTACCAATCGCACGCTGACGACTCTCAGTTCATTGCTGACACCGGCAATAGATGATGTAGAGCTGGAGGTTGACGCTGTTGTAACCTGTACGGGAACAATGACGGCTTTATTCCAGTTATCTGAAATATTCCGTTTGTCGTACATGCTATTAATCATTCCGGAGATGTTATTGAACGTGTAGGTATTCTTATTACTATTGTAAGAAGCCACATAAGATGCCACATTATTGGGCAGGTTGCGGTTCTCGAAGAAAGAATAGAGACTGTCGCGTTCGAGAATCAGCAGGTACTGTGGCTCTGCCAGCAAATGGTCGCTAAGGGTGCTGATGTCATTCATCCTACGGAACACGATTTTTGCAGAAGTGATGGTGTCATTCTCATGACCACGCTTGATGTCGTCAACGGGTAGGGTTACTTCGGTGAAAATACCATCAGGAGCTTTCAGATAGGTACACTCATCGTCCGCTGCCAGACGTAAGAGGGTTTTCTTATCGCTGGTGAAGTGAGTGGTCTGTAGCACCTCTTCATTACCGGAAAAAGTTTTGGTAAGTGAAACAACACTGCCGTTAATGGTATAATGATAATGAACGGCCAATTGCGTCAGCTGAACCTCTGTCATCAGTCCCAGACCATCTGTCGTCTTGAAATAGAATCCCGGACATACCTTCTGAATGAGTGTCTGAGAGTTTTTGAAATATTCGGGATGGTCGTAGTAGGTTCGCATAATGTAAGAACCATAGTTGTTGTATGTGTTCCCCTCCTTGTCGGTATAAGGAGTGTTGAGGGGAACCCTGATACGGAAATAATTAGTACCGTTCTGATTCAGATTGCGCAGACTGTCACTCTGGGTCAAGTCTGACAAGGAATATACTTTGTTTTGAAGAATGCCGTCGGTACGGATGAAGCCATTCTTCTCGAGATCGAAGTTCGTATAATATTGACGATTTTCTTTGACAGGTTTGTCAAGTTCAAGGGTTGTCAGTTTCATGGCTGAAAGTGAATCTCCCATAAAAGTGTCCACGATGATGTTGAGGAAACAGGAGTCTGCCAACGTCAGGTCTGTATGTCCGTCTACCTCGTTTTCCAAATAGCTTTTGGGAGCGAACACCGACTCCCATTCGCTTTCAAGCGTAGAAAACTGTGTCATGTAATCTGCCGTAATATACGAACCGGTTTCGGGATCCTTGATTTTACCGAGGTAACTGTAGGAACTACGACCCAAAATGGAGTCGGAAATGATAGAACGCGTAGATACATCGAACGTATCTGAGGTGATGACAAACTGGTCAGCACTGTTGACGAGGGAATTACCCGTAGTCATAGTATCTTCAGTACACGAAGAGATTGCAATTGTTACCATTGCAATCCCCATCAATGCTATTTTCTTTATCATGTTATATCTTCTCGTAGAATTTGTCATAAGCGTCGGCAAAGTCCTCGCCGGGATAAGCCAGCAACGGAACATTGTTGCTCTTGGCATATTTAATCAAATCTTTTTTTACATTCTTTTGAGCAACAATCACGCCGTCACTATAATCTATGGCTAACTTGCTTAATTCCTCAAAGTTAAATGGATCGTTATACTTCTCCAATAGACCAGCTTTTGCATCACGGAACTCCACACATTGCTTGAAGTTATCGCTGAAATCAGAGTTGAGGTTGTTGGTGAACAGTGAGGTCACTACTTTGGTGTTGGCAAACGAGGGCTCATCATGATAGGCTGTCTTGATATACAGAGGTACTACAGCTCCCATCCAACCTTGAACGTGGATGATATCCGGTATCCAACGCAGCTTCTTGACGGTCTCCAGCACACCACGGGCAAAGAAAATGGCACGTTCTCCATTGTCGGCGTAGTCTTCCCCTTTTTCGTCTTGTGCCATCTGGCGCTTCGAGAAGTAATCGTCGTTATCGATGAAATACACCTGAATGCGGGTTTGTGCTATTGTGGCAACCTTGATAATGAGCGGATGGTCAGTATCGTCAATAATCAGGTTCATTCCTGAAAGACGGATGACCTCGTGTAATTGTCCGCGACGTTCATTGATGTTTCCCCATTTTGGCATGAATGTACGAATTTCGTGGCCCTTGTCAAGAATGGCCTGCGGGAGAGCTTTACCCATGATTGCAAGATCGCTGTCTGGGACATACGGAACAATCTCCTGATTGATGAATAATATCTTTTTTGCCATAAAAAGTAGTTTAAACCAAGTGCAAAGATACAAAAAAAAATTCACAAAACCATTAAAACGTGCATATTTAAGGATTTTTAGCCTCAAATTTGGCATATTTTTACGTTATTTTTTTCTTATTTGGTAAAAATGTTGTTATTTTGCACCCAATTTCAGAGACAAGCATAAAAAAAGCAATGAAAGTATTCGATAAAATTGTGGATCTTCAGAATCAGCTTTTTGAAGATTTCAAGCAAGGAAAAGAGGTTGGCCTTGTGCCGACCATGGGAGCACTTCATGAAGGTCATGCCTCGTTGGTGCGCCGTAGTGTGAAAGAAAATACAGTGACAGTTGTTTCAGTATTTGTCAATCCTACTCAGTTTAATGATAAAAATGACCTGAAGAACTATCCACGTACGTTGGAAGCCGACTGCCAGTTGTTAGAAAAGTGCGGGGCAGACTATGTGCTGGCTCCTTCGGTAGAGGAAATGTATCCTACTCCTGATACGCGGCAGTTCGAGTATCCTCCTGTATCGACAGTGATGGAGGGCGCCCATCGTCCTGGACATTTCAATGGTGTCTGCCAGGTTGTGAGCCGTTTGTTCTATATTGTAAAGCCCCAGCGTGCCTATTTTGGAGAAAAAGACTGGCAGCAGATTGCTGTGGTCAAGGCGATGGTACGTCACCTGGGCATCAAGGTGCAGATAGTGGAGTGTGAGATAGTCCGTGAGAAAGACGGTCTGGCCCTGAGTTCGCGCAACACGCTGCTTACAAAAGAAGAGCGCGCCATAGCCCCTGCCATCTATAAGGCACTGAAGAGCAGTCTGACGTATGCGAAGAAACATACGGTCAAGGAAACCCACGATAAGGTTGTTGCCGATATCAATGCCGTTGAAGGCCTTGATGTGGAGTATTTCAGTATTGTTGACGGAAACACCCTGCAGGATATCGAAAATTGGGATGAAACACCTTATGTCGTTGGTTGTATAACAGTCTACTGCGGTAAGACTCCTATCCGTCTGATTGACCATATAAAATATAAGGAAGTATGATGATTGAAGTAATGAAGTCGAAACTGCACTGCGTAACGGTGACAGAGGCGAACCTTAACTATATGGGTAGCATTACCATTGACGAGGACCTGATGGATGCTGCCAACCTGATAGCAGGAGAAAAAGTGCAGGTGCTTGACAATAATAATGGTGAGCGTTTCGAGACCTATATTATAAAAGGTGAACGTGGTTCCGGTTGTATTTGTCTGAATGGTGCTGCTGCCCGCAGAGTACAGGTTGGTGATGTGATCATCATTATCTCGTATGCCCTGATGGATTTTGAAGAAGCGAAGACATTCAAACCTACAGTGGTCTTTCCACAAGAAGGAAATAAGGTATAACAATAAAGCCGCTCAATTGCTGAGCGGCTTTATTGTTGGATATAGATGAATCTTACTCAATCACTACCAGTGCGTCATCTTCCATAACGCTCTGTCCGGGCTTCACCAAGATGGCAGTGACTTTACCATCCTTTTCTGCCTCGATGTTGTTGGCCATCTTCATGGCTTCCAACACTAGCAGGGTATCGCCAGCCTTCACCTCGTCGCCGACATTTACCTCAATAGAGGTGATAACACCAGGCAGAGGAGCCTTGATGGCATTGTTGGTGTTGACATTAGACGTGTCAACAGCGTCAGAACCGCTGTCCGCACTTTCTGCTTTCGGTTTTCCAAGCACCACTTTCTTTTCAGGTTCTGCCTCAGGTTCCCAAGCCACCTTGTATTCCTCACCATTCACGGTGACTACGGCTTCATTCTCAACAATATCACCAATGGTAACTTCATATTCATTGCCATTAATGGTGTACTTATATTCTTTCTTCATGATCAGTCTTTTTTATGGATGTTCTGTCATTGTGAGGGCATAGCCGTTCCACTGAGTCTGCTTCTCGGCAATCGTAATGAAGCCAGGCTCCTTGTCGTGGACGTTATTGCCCTTAAACTCGTAAAGTGCCATAGCTATGGCTGCATACACTTCGTTCTTCATAATTGTCAATTATCAATTATCAATTGTCAATTACATCGGAATGTTACCATGCTTCTTGGCGGGCAGAGCATCGCGCTTGGTAGCGAGCTGAGCCAGTGCACGGCAGATGCGGAATCGAGTGTGACGAGGTTCAATGACGTCGTCGATATATCCATACTTGGCAGCCTGATAAGGATTAGCGAAGAGCTCGTTGTACTCCTCCTCCTTCTCGGCGATGAATGCCTTGACGTCCTCACCAGCCTCCTTCTTAGCCTTTGCCTCCTTGGCATACAGCAC